>Ga0228698_1000042_pt1 | contig 129491 bp, 110 predicted proteins | sample McNCre117_Aug_MG_FD_178015 | JGI IMG/M metagenome (GOLD analysis project Ga0228698, IMG submission 178015) | Freshwater microbial communities from McNutts Creek, Athens, Georgia, United States - 1-17_Aug_MG | ecosystem: Environmental > Aquatic > Freshwater > Creek | place: USA: Georgia... | reverse complement strand
CTCGACGCTTCGTCCGGCCACGACATTGTCGTTCCCGGCGGCTCTTTCCTGCTGACGGCGCAATTCCATCGCTCGGGCGGCGACTTGATCCTGGTGGGCAAGGACGGCCAGGAAGTGGTGGTCCAGGGCTATTTCGACAGCCACAACCCGCCGCGCCTGATGACCGAATTCGGCGCCGTGATCGATGGCGAGCTGGCGGCCAAGCTGGCGGGTCCCGAAGCCGGTGCCCTGGTGGCCGCCGACGGCAATGCCGGTCAGCAGCTGCAGGCCATCGGCCAGGTGCAGAAGCTGTCGGGTCATGCCCATGTCAAGCATGCCAACGGCGCGACCGAGGATCTGGTTCAGGGCAGCACCATCTATAAGGGCGACGTGGTCGAGACCGAAGGCGACGGCGCCGTCGGTCTGGTCTTCGCCGACCGCTCGACCTTCTCGCTGGGCAAGAACGGCCGCATGGTCATGGACGAGATGGTCTATGACCCCGAAGCCCATACCGGCAAGGCGGCGATGTCGGTGGTGCAGGGCACCTTCAGCTTCGTGTCGGGCCAGATCGCCAAGAGCGGCCCCGACGCCATGTCGGTCAAGACCCCGGTCATGACCATCGGTATTCGCGGCACTACCGTGGCCGGTACGGCGGCGGCGGAAGGCAGCCAGAACACCGTCGCCCTTTTGAGCGACGAAGACGGCGGCGTCGGCCAGATCGTGGTCTCCAACGCCTCGGGCCAGACCCAGGTCCTCAGCTCGCCCAACCAGACCATGCAGCTGAGCAGCTCGTTCCAGGCGCCGCCGGCTCCGGTGGTGATGCCGGCCAGCCAGCTGCATCAGATCATGCCCGATCTGCACAACGTTCAGGAAAGCCGCCCCAGCCAGCCGACCTCGGACCCGGTGATCCATAACAACAGCACCGGCACCAGCAGCACGGGGACCGCTCCCGCCGCAGTCGCGACGACGGACGCGAAGGCCGCCGAGACAGCAGCCACCACCAACGGTAAGGAAGGCACGACGGCCTCGGGCGAGAGCGCGTCGGGCGGTGAGCTAAACATGCACACCACCAACGCCACCTTGGACGCCGTGACCGGCCAGACCACCACGGCGGTGACGGTGGCGCAGGATAATGTGGTCGCCAGCTCGACCGGCACCTCGACCACGGCGGTCAGCTCGGCCAGCGGCGCCGGAATCGCCTTGCAGGGAACCGGTAGCAGCCCGGCCACGACCAGCGCCACCACGACTGCGGCCGTCACCACGACCAGCTCGACCACCACCACGACCGCCACCAGCACTCTGACCACATCGGACAGTACCAGCAGCTATCCGCTGGTGACTGAAACCAGCGGCCTGTTGAACCTGTCGTCCCTCAGCCTGGGCTCGACCCCGACCGTCGATTTGATTCTGTCCCAGGTCTATGGCAACAGCACCACCTACAGCCTGAGCGGCGATCTGCCCAGCAGCACCCACAGCCTGACGGTGGAACTGTCCGCAAGCACCACCGCGACCCTGAAGGGCACCGCCAGCGAGCTGCAATATTCCAACGTCATCGACGGATACGGCATCTTTGAAGTCACTGACGGCGGTACCATCGTCAACAGCATGGTCCTGGGAAAAAATCAGGTGACCGGCCTGATTCTGGACGCGGCCTCGACCGTGACCCTGACCGATGCCGCCATCACCTCGGTCCTGTTCGCCAACAGCACCAGCAGCGACGTGCTGGATGCCAGCGTTATCGGCCTGTCCCTGGATGTCAGCCTGACCGGGGGCCATGGCACTATTCACACCGGCAGCGGCACCGATCATTTCTACATCTCCAACACCGCCTATGACACCTTCGATGCGGGCGCTGGCAACGACACCTTGATGCTGAGCAACGTCACCTCGGGCCTGACCGTTGTTCTGTCCAACGGCGGCACCGCCGGAACCGTGACGGGATTTTCCGCTGGATCGGACATTCTCTATAATTTCGAGGCAGTCTACGGTAGCAGCTATAACGACACCCTGGTCGCCACGGGCAGCAACCAGACCCTGATCGGCGGCGGTGGCAATGACAGCCTGCTGGGCAATGCTCAGGGCGACACGCTGATCGGCGGCACTGGAAACGATGTCATCACCGCGAACGGAGAGTCTTCCAAGGTCTTTGGCGGGCTGGGACATGACACCCTGATCGGTGGCGGTGCCTACTCCACCATCATCGGCGGAGACGGCGGCAATCTGATCCTGGGAACCGGCAGCTATAGCCACCTTTATTCCGGCAGCGGCAACGACACCCTGATCGGCAATACCAGCAATCTCATGCTATCCAGCGGCGATGGCAACGATACCCTGATCGCCAATTATGGCTACGACACCCTGATCGCCGGCAATGGCGACGACATTCTGATCGCCAACGCTCTATACACCACCCTGGTCGCCGGGAACGGCCATGACAGCCTGTACGGCTACGCCACCTATGACAGCCTGATCGCCGGCGACGGCACCAATCTGCTCGTTCATAGCGGCACCGACGGATATCTGAGCAGCGGCAGCGGCAACGACACCCTGATCGGCACCGGCTCTTACCTCACCCTATCCGGCGGTGCGGGCAACGATACCCTGATCGCCGGGGGAACCGGTCATCAGCTGCTGCTGGGCGGAGCCGGAAATGACACACTGATCGCCAGCAGTGCCAGCAATTCCGACACCCTGATCGGCGGCGACGGCGCCGACATCCTGATGGAGAGCGGCACCTATTCCACCATCGTCGGCGGCGATGGCGGCAATCTGATTCTGGGGGCCGGCAGCTATAGCAGCCTCTATTCCGGCAGCGGCAACGACACCCTGATCGGCAATACCAGCTATCTCATACTGTCGAGCGGCAATGGCCACGATACGCTGATCGCCAATTACGACTACTCCACCCTGATCGCCGGAAACGGCACCAACCTGCTGGTCGATAATGGCGCCCAGGGATATATGGGCAGCGGCAACGGCAATGACACGTTGATCGGCAACGGCTCCTTCCTCACAATGGTCGGCGGTGCAGGCAACGACAGCCTGTACGGCAACGGCGCGATGTATGATTCGCTCTATGGCGGCGACGGCAACGACCTGCTGGTCTTCACCGGAAGCCAATATTGGAGCAAGCTGAGCGGCGGAGACGGCAACGACACCCTGATCGCCAGCGGCAGCGGCAATCACCTGCTGATGGGCGGGGCCGGCGACGACACCCTGATCAGCAATAGTGGCAGCAACTACAACACCCTGATCGGCGGCGACGGCAACGACATCCTGATGGCCACCGGTAATTATGAAACCCTGATCAGCGGCAGCGGCGACAGCACGCTGATCGCCAGCGGCAGCTATAACACCCTGATCGGCGGCACCGGCACCGCCTTGATGCTGGCGGGCTCCGGCAACGAAAGCTTCATCGGCCAGGGCGGTGAAGATATCGTCTCCTACGAGAACGCCACCTCGGGCATCACCCTGGACTTTGCTCAATCGGGCAGCGTCAACCATTCCACCGGATATGCCGCCAACGACAGCTTCACCGGCATCACGGTCTATAAGGGATCGTCTTACAACGATACCTTCCTGATGGCCGACAGCTCGACAGGCCATACCATCGACGGCGGCAGCGGCTCGGACACCGTCAATTACGCCGCCAGCAGCATGGGGGTGGTGGTCGATCTGGTGAATGACAAGAGCTACAACAACATCCTGGTCGGCGCACAAACCGGACTGCTGTCGGCCACCGGCAGCAATCTGACCACCTTCATCGCCAGCGACGACGGCTATTATCAGTATGATCTGTCGTCCTTGTTCACTGCGGGCATCACTCTGGGCAGCACCACCTATTCCGGCAGCGCCGTCTATGCCGACGCCAATGGCTATATCAGCTTCGGCAGCGGTCAAAGCTATGGGGCCAGCACATCGATGGCCTCGATGACCTTTCCTGTGATCGCGGCGATGCTTGCGGACGTCAACATCACATTGGGCGGCAGTTGGTCCGCCTGGCATGATTCCACCAAGGCGGTGTTCACCTTCAACGCCGTCGCCTCCGCCGATGGCTGGGTCGAGGGCTCCGGATACGATAGCTTCCAGATCGTTCTCTATAAGTTGAGCGACAGCAGCTACGACATCGAACTGCGCTATGGCACCATCGAATGGTCCCACGGCAATGCCGGCCATGATGGCGCCGGGGCGGGCTGGAGCGATGGCACCGGCGTCAACTACGCCAACCTGGCCGACGCCCTGACCGCAGCCATGGCCAATGTCGCCAGCGGCACCAATCGCAGCGACGGCAGCACCGGCGTTTATGACTGGGTCATCAGCAACGGCACCCTGGCCAGCGACCAAAGCAGCGCACTGGAAGCCGGCGACACCCTGACTAACATCGAGAATGTGGTCGGCAGCAGCTATAACGACACCTTCATCGGCAATGTCGGGACCAACAGCTTTGACGGCGGCGCCGGCACCGACTGTCTGGAGATGACCAACAGCACCATCACCGACAGCAATTTCACCAATGTCAGCAATATCGAAAGCCTGACGGTGGACAGCGCCGTCTCCGTCACCCTGAGCACTCACTTCAACAGCTCAGGCATCACCAGCATCGATTTATCTGGCGATTCCAGCTGGACCTCTTTGACGGCCAGCGCGACCACCGGGGCGCTTTACATCACCGCCAGCAGCAGCCAGGTGGGCAGCGGCATCCTGACAGGCGGCAGCGGCACACTGGATCTGAAGCTATCCGATACTGGCGTCTCCCTGACCTCGTCGGGCATGTCGGGACATCTCACCAATCTGGACGCCATCGACCTGGGCAGCGGCGCCGACACCCTGACCCTGACCAGCAGCACTCTGGCCAGCCTGGTGAAAAGCACCAACGCCATCACCGGCAGCAACAATACCTTGCTGGTGGTAGGCGGCTCGACAGCGACGGTCAATCTGGTGGCCAGTACCGGCAGCTGGACCAATGACGGCACCTCTAGTCAGACTGTGCATGGGGAAACCCACAGCTACACGGTCTATACCAACAGCGCCGCCGGCGAGCATGTCTATGTCGAGACCACCGTCGGCCATGTCAATGTGAGCTAACCGCCCGTCAGCGCGGTTCCATCGGTAGCCCGCGAGCTTTCCAGCCAGGGCCGTTGGGACCGCCCATGACACCCTCGATGATGTTGCCTACATGGCTATAGCCATTGGCTTCCAGCAGGCGCTTGGCGTTGGTGGAGCGATGGCCCGAGCGGCAGATCACCGCGATCGGCTTGGTTTTATCGCCGCCTAGCAATTGCTCGACTCCGGCCAGGAAGCGTTCGGCTCCCTCGGAGAGGTCGATCATGGCGGCTCCGGCGGGAATACCGCTGTCCGCCCATTCTCCCGGCGTACGCACATCGATGATCTGAAGCTGCCCCTGGGAGGCCAAGGCTAGCGCGGCATCCGGGGACAGGACGTCGGCATCCGCCGCCCGTGCTCCGAATCCGCTAACCAGCAAGCCCAACAACAGGGCGAGTTTCCCGAAAAATGTCCGCAGCATCACCATCCCTTCCGTGCGGCAAGGTCCAGGCCGCAGCTTGCACGGAAGGTCGTTACAGCGCATTGACAATGCGCAAGATGGTTACAGCGGCTTGTCCTTGCGGAAGGTCTTGGGCTTGCCCTTGAACTTGCCGTCCTTCTTCTTGCCGGGCACGAAGGGCTTATGCTCACCCTGGGGCGCCTGATGCGCCTGATGGGCTTGGGGCGCCTGGGACGGCAGAGGAGACTGTCCATGCATATCGCCGGACGTCGCGCCCTCGACCGGATCGATGCGGCCTTCGGGATTCTTCACCGAGCGCACCGCCGCCAGGAAGCGTTCCGCCACGGCGGCATCGACCTCGAAGCGGGTTTCCCGCTCGAGAATGCGGATGGCGCCGATATCCTGCTTGGCGACATGACCCTGGCGGCAGATCAGCGGCAACAGCCAGCGCGGGTCGCCATTCTTCAACCGACCAATGTTCAGACGGAACCAGACCGACGCGCGGGCTGGACGGCGTTCGTCGTTGGAGAAGCGGTCCTTGCGGGGTTCGCGGGGAGACTGGTCGTCACGGTCGCGCTCATAGCGGCCACGGGGTTCGCGGGGCGGCAGGTCGGGGCCGGGCGAGAAGACTTCTTCGGCCGCCGGAAGCTGGGCGCGATACAGCCGCACCAGGGCCACGGCGATCTCGTCGGGCGAACGGCTTTCCAGCAGCGCCCGCGCCATGGCGAAATCGTCCTCGGCGGGCTCATCGGTCAGCACCGGATGGGTCAGCAGACGCTTCTGATCCAGGGCATGAATGTCATCCGCCGAGGGAACATCGATCCAATCGGCCTTCACATTGGCGAAATGCAACATCTGCTCGGCCTTGCGGCGACGGGACAGCGGCACCAGCAGAACGCTGACGCCCTTGCGCCCGGCGCGGCCCGTGCGGCCCGAACGGTGCTGCATGGTCTCGGCGGTGCGGGGCAGCTCGGCATGGATCACCAGATCCAGGCTGGGCAGATCGATACCACGGGCGGCCACGTCGGTGGCGACGCAGACCCGCGCCCGCCCATCGCGCAGGGCTTGCAGGGCGTGATTACGCTCGTTCTGGCTCAGCTCGCCCGACAACGCCACGACGCCGAAGCCGCGCTCTTGCAGGCTGGTCTGCAACCGCCGCACAGCCTCGCGGGTGGCGCAGAAGACCATGGCGGTCGGCGAATCGAAATAGCGCAGGATGTTGACCACCGCATGCTCGACCTCGTTGGGAGCGACGCGGACGGCCTTATGATCGATATCGGCATGGCCCTGCTTGGCAGAGGCCAGGGCGATGCGGCAGGCGTCCTTTTGATAGCGCCGGGCCATGGCGGTGATCTCGGACGGCAGAGTGGCCGAGAACAGCAGGGTGCGGCGGTCCTGAGGCGTCTCGTCGAGAATGGCCTCCAGCTCGTCGCGGAAGCCCATATCCAGCATCTCGTCGGCTTCGTCCAGCACCACGGCGCGGAGCTGCTTGACGTTCAGCGCACCGCGCTCGATATGGTCGCGCAGACGGCCCGGCGTGCCGACCACGATATGAGCGCCATAATTCAGACGACGCGCCTCGGCGCGGGGGTCCATGCCGCCAACGCAGGAGACCACCTTGCCCTCGGCCTCGCGATAGAGCCAGGACAGCTCGGTATGGACCTGCAAGGCCAACTCGCGGGTCGGAGCCACCACCAGCGCCAGCGGCGCGCCCGCCTGCCCCAGATCAGGCGCATCCCCCAGCAGGGTGTCGGCCAGAGCCAGACCATAAGCCACCGTCTTTCCCGATCCGGTCTGAGCCGAAACCAGCAGATCGCGCCCTTCCGTTCCCGGCTCCAGCACCGCCGACTGCACGGAGGTCAGGTCGTTGTAACCACGTTGGGCTAAGGCTCGGGCGATGGGATGATCAGGAGTAAACGGCGTCATGAAGGGTGACCTTTCTGGGGAAACGGCAAAAGCGAAAGGCCAGGTCCGATGGACCTGGCCTTTCTCTAGTGGTTGGGTTTCCCACCAAATCTTGGTGGGCGCACAAGGACTCGAACCTTGGGCCCGCTGATTAAGAGTCAGCTGCTCTACCAACTGAGCTATACGCCCGCAACCGCGAGGTCGGCTTTGTACCAATGACGCCCGACCCTGTCCAGAGCTTTTTTCAAAAAATTTTCTCAGGGGCTTTCGGCGGTTGTTTTGACCTTCCCCCGGACCTTTTCCTGAAAGCCGAATTTGATGCCGTTATAGCCCCCGCGCATACCGCACTCGCTCGCTCGACATCCGCCCGTGGGATCGGCAAGACGCACACCGTCCGCTTCCGGGATCACCTCGAAGATACATTGCTCGTCGCCTGAAAAATGCTTTTCCTGAAACTCCACGAAAGCACCGGACTTGCGATAGGTGGCCACCCCGTCATGTCCACAGGAATGGCCATTATAGAAAACCAGATCGGTACTAACCTTGATTTGATTGTCCGAGATGGGTGTCAGGGTCAGGTGATTTTCCGCCGTGAAGGTTTCTCCGCTGACCAGACCCGATTGGATAGTTTGAACATAGATTCCACTAATTTTTCGAATCAGATGCTTTGCCTCGACCTTATCACCAGGATCGGTGATGCCGCCTATCCAGGCTTCCTTTTGCCGCGTCGCCTCGACGGCCGACATCTGAAGCTCGGCCTTCAGACACGCGGCGACATCGGCAGCCTTATCGCATTTCTGAAAAATCGCCTCTTCGGCATGGGGCATCAAGCAACGATCATTGTGTGGCACGTTGCTGGTAAAATTAACCCACACGCTTTGCCAAGCCTGGAACGCCTTATCCAGTTCGGCCTGATTACAGACCGCGACCTTGGACGGCCCAAGGTCGGCAAAACAAGGAGCAATCACCGCCCCCTTTCGCACCGTGCTGGCAAAGGGCTGATGGCTGTACAGGGGATAATCGTGGAGGAAGTCCGCCCCCTTCACCGCGAAAATAGAGCAGTTCCCCTCTATCTTTTCCAGATGGATCGCACCGGGTGGTCCCGGCTGCATGCGGGCGGACAGAATGCATTTTGGCACGCCGTCGATATCCAGCCCCTTCAGCACTGCCTGACCCGGACCAGTGATCTCAAGCGGGCCATTCATGCTGGCAGTCGCATCCTTTTCGGAATTCACCACCTCGATTTCGAACTGGCAGGAGCTGCCATTGCAGTCGCGGATGGTCAGACCCCAGCCGACATAACGCTCGACATAGCTGGACTCACAATCCAACGGACGGAAGGATTTGACCGCAAACTGTCCCCATTCGCCGGTCCAATCGGGCATATCGGCGTGGGCAGTCTGCGCCCCCAAGATCAGCAGCACGGAAGCTAAAAAAAGCGTGCGACGCAGCATCATATCCCCCAGACAGTCTCTGGGGGAGAATAGCAGCAAGATTTCTCTCGGGGGATATTTCCTAGACGTCGTCCGAAGCGCCCCGGCGGCCGATGATCACGTCGCGGTGAATGAACACGCTCATGATCAGTCCGAAGCCGAACAGCAGGGTCAGCATGGCGGTGCCGCCATAGGAAATCAGGGGCAGCGGCACGCCCACCACCGGCACCAGACCCATCACCATGGCGGTGTTGATGAAGACATAGAGGAAAAAGGTCGAGGTGACCCCCAGCCCCACCAACCGGCCATATTGGCTGCGCGAGCGCATGGATAGCACATAGCCATAGGTCAGAATCAGGCCGTAAAGGCTGATCAGGATGATGCCGCCCATCATGCCCCATTCCTCGGCCAGCATGGTGAAGATGAAGTCGGTCTGCTTTTCCGGCAGGAAGTTCAGGTGGCTTTGGGTGCCCAGCATGAAGCCCTTGCCGAAGAAGCCGCCCGAGCCCAAGGCGATCTTGGACTGCAAGATGTGATAGCCCGAGCCCAAGGGATCGTTTTCGGGATTCAGGAAGGTCACGATGCGCTGACGCTGATATTCACGCATGAACTGCCAAGCCACCGGCACCGCGCCGCCGGCCATGCTCAGCAGCAGGGCGAACTTCCACAGCCGCACCCCGGCCAGGAAGAACATGGCGCCGCTGGCCATGGTCAGCATCATGGCGGTGCCCAGATCCGGCTGCTTCAGCACCAGCGCCACCGGGGCGAACACCATGATCAGCGGCGGGATCAGGAACAGGGGCCGCCCCACATCCTGATAGGTGGCTCCGTGGAAATAGCGGGCCAGCGCCAGCACGATGGTGATCTTCATGATCTCGGAGGGCTGCAACTGGATGAAGCCCAGATCGATCCAGCGCTGAGCGCCCATGCCCACCGAGCCGCGCACCTCGACCGCCACCAGCAGCACCAGGGCGACGACATAAAGCGTATAGGACCAGCGCATCCAGGCGCGGATATCCACCATCGACACCGACAGCATCACCGCCATGCCCACCAGGAAGCGCATCATCTGGCGGCTGGCCCAGGGGTCGAAGCTGCCATTGGCCGCCGAATAAAGGGTCAGGAAGCCCACCGAGCAAACCACCGTGATCAGCAGCACGAAGGACCAGCTGATATGCCACAGCTTCTCGCGCAGGCTCATCTCGGAGCGGCTGAAGCGGAAATGGGCGTGGGGTTGTCGAAACATGATGATCAGCCGTGGCTATGGTCGCAATCGGGCCCGCAGACATGGTCCACGAACTCGCGCCCAAAATGTTTCTCGACTTCGCGCTCCAGGGCGGCGGTGCGCTGCTGCTCTTTCTTCTGAACCTCGATCAGGATGTCGCGGCACATGGGCGCGGCCATGGTCGAGCCGCCGCCGCCATGCTCGACGGTGACGCAGCAGGCCCAGCGGGGATTGTTGACAGGCGCAAAGGACACGAACAGCGCGTGGTCGCGTTCTTTCCAGGGCAGGTCCTCGTTCTTTTTCACGCCGGTGTCGCGTTCGCGCATGGAGATGCGGCGCACCTGGGCCGAACCGGACTTGCCGGCCATGGCGAAGGCCTCGTCCTTGATGCGGGCGCCATAGGCGGTGCCGCCCGGCTCGTTGACCACCGCGAACATGCCTTTGTGCACGATCGCGATATTCTGCCGCGACAGTCCCATCTCGGGCCAGTTGGGGGCCGGACGCGGCAAGGCATGCACGCCATCCACCAGATCGCGGGCCAGATGCGGCTTGACGGCATAGCCGCCATTGGCCACCCGGGCGCACATCACCGCCAATTGCAGCGGCGTCGCCAGCACATAGCCCTGGCCGATGGAGTTGATCAGGGTTTCGCCCGGATGCCAGGGCTGGCGCATGGCGGCCTTTTTCCAGGCCTTGTCGGGGATGGTGCCGGGCCGTTCGCCAGGCAGGTCCAGACTGGTGGGCATGCCCAGACCGAAGCGTCGCCCCATCTCGGCGATGCGCTCGAAGCCGATGCGGCGGGCGATTTCGTAGAAATAGACGTCGCAGGAATTCTTCAGCCCGCTGATCATATCCATCGAGCCATGGCCACCCTTCTTCCAGCAGTGGAAGGTGATGTTGCCAAGGCTCATCTGACCGGGGCAAAGCACCCGCATGTCGGGGGTGATGATGCCGCTTTCCAGCGCCGCCAGACTGGTGACCAGCTTGAAGGTCGAGCCGGGCGGATATTGACCGGCGATGGCCTTGTTGGTCAGCGGCGCCCGGGGGTTGGTGATCAGGTCCTTCCATTCGTCGGGCGCCAGCCCGCGATTGAAGGCGTTGGGATCGAAGCTGGGGGTCGAGGCCATCACCAGGACATCGCCGGTATGGATGTCGATGACCACCGCCGCCGCGCTTTCCTCGCCCAGACGCTGGGCGGCGAATTGCTGTAGGTCGAGATCGATGGTCAGGCTGAGATCCAACCCCGGCTCGCCCTCGTCGCGCTTCAGCTCGCGGATGGTGCGCCCCACTGAATTGACTTCCACCTGACTGGTGCCACCCTTGCCGCGCAGGGCGGCGTCATAGACCCGCTCGATGCCGGCCTTGCCGATGCGGAAACCGGGCAGCTCCAGCAGCGGATCGCTGGAGCCCTGCAAGTCGGTCTCGGACGGCACCGAGACATAGCCCAGCAGATGCGCCCCCAGACCCACCAGCGGATAGTTGCGGCTTTGGCCCACATCAATCTCGACGCCCGGCAGGTCGGGCGCATTGATCTCGATGCGCGAGACATCTTCCCAGGTCAGGTTTTCCTTGATGGTCACCGGCACGAAACTGCGATGGCGCTTAGCCTCGCGCAGGATGCGGGTGCGGTCGTGATCATTGATGGGAATGATCCCCGACAGGGAATCCAGGGTCTCGTCGATATCGTCGGTTTCTTCCGAGATCAGCAGGATGCGGTAATTCTGCTGATTGACCGCCATCGGCACGCCGTTGCGGTCGAGAATGCGCCCGCGCGGCGGCGGCAGCAGCCGCAGATTGATGCGGTTTTCGTCGGCAAGAACCGTGTATTTATCGCTTTCCAGCACCTGCAGATAATACATCCGCCCGATCAGGGTCGAGAGCAGGGCCGCCTTGCCGGCGCCCAGCATCACCGCCCGCCGGCCGATGACCTTGGAGCGATCGCCATCCCGATTGGCTGAACTGAGGCTGGAACGGCCCGAGGACTTGAGCGGCGAGCGCATCCTAGACCCCGCTCAGCAGGGCGCTGTGGGTGCGGCCGAACAGCCAGCTCAACAGCGGATAAACGGCGATGGTCATCAAGGTCTCGAACAGCACCGGCCCCAGGGGCAGCAGATGATCGAACAGCATCGAGCAGAGCAGCCAGGTCAGCAGCACCGCCGCCAGGGCCATCAGCGCAAAGCAGCTCCAGGCCACCAGGAAGGGCTTGCCGAGAAAGAATTTACGCTGCGAGGCGGTCATGCTTTGCACCAGCAGATAGACCAGCGAGGCCACGCCCAGCGGCGTGCCCATCACCATGTCCTGGGCCAGACCGATGCAAAAAGCCATGCTGGCCGGCAGCAGGTCGGGACGATAGATGGCCCAGTAATAGACCCCGATCAGGGCCAGCATGGGGAAAATTCCGGCGAACCCCGGCAGATGCGTCGGCAGGGCCGAGAGCAGCACCAGCAGCAGGGTCATTCCCACCGGCAGCAGATTGCGGACCCCATGGTCCATCCGCTGCAACCAAGTTGGTTTCAACGCTCGGACCCTTCACCGCCTTGGGCGGGCGGTTCGGGCGGCAGAATGCCGGGCAGGCCATATTCCACCACCGTGACATATTCCAGCTGGTGGCGATGGACGAAGGGCTCGACGCGGATGATGCCGTCCTGCACCGAAGACACCACACCGATGGGCATGCCGGGCGGGAAGACGCCGCCATGGCCCGAGGTGATGATGCGATCGCCGGGAGCCGCGCCGCTGTTGGGCGCCAGATAGTTCAGCCGGGGCCGATCGGAATTGTCGCCGGTCAGGATGGCCCGCGCCCGCGAGCCTTCGATCATCACCGGCAGATGGGAATTGATGTCGGTCAGCAGCAGCACGCGGGCAGAGCGTCCGCCCACCTCGGCAATGCGGCCCACCATGACTTCGCCCGACAGCACCGCCTGACCCTTGCGCACGCCGTCGCGGCTGCCGGAATTCACCAGCATGGAATGCACGAAGGCTCCGCCGGTGTCGCCGATGACGCGGGTGGTGATGAAGGAGGGGTCCGGATCGGGGATGAAATTCAGCTGAGTCCGCAGGGCGCGGTTCTCGGAATCGAGATGCCGGGCCACCGTCTGCCAATGCATCAGCCGGGCGTTTTCTTCCTTCAGCCGGGCGTTCTCGCTGCGCAAGGTCGCCAGATCGCGCATGGCGTTGACGCCGTCGGCGATGGCCGATGCCGGGCGGAACACCACCTCGATCACCGGCGACACCGCATCGACCACGGTCAGGCGGATGCGCTCGATCAACGAGGCATCGGCCTTGCCCAGCACCATCAGGGCCAGCGAGGCGATCAGCAGAGACAGGAAGGCGAACCGATTGGCCAGCAGCCGCATCGCCGCCAGACGTCCCATCGCTCCCGAATGCTGTTTCACTGCGCAGTCTCCCGCCTAAGCCCCGGTGGGCCTAAGCTTAGTACATGGAGGTCAGGACGTTCTTCAGCTTGTTCATCTCTTCCAGCGCACGGCCGGTGCCCAGGGCGACGCAGGACAGCGGATCGTCGGCGATGCTGACCGGCAGGCCGGTGGCATGACGCAGCACGAAGTCCAGGTTCGACAGCAAAGCGCCGCCGCCGGTCAGAACGATGCCCTTATCGACGATGTCGGCAGCCAGTTCGGGGGCGGTATGTTCGAGGGCGACCTTCACCGCCTCGATAATCGCGCCCACCGGCTCGGCCAGGCTTTCGGCGATCTGGCGTTCCGAGATGATCAGTTCCTTGGGCACGCCGTTCATCAGGTCGCGGCCCTTGATTTCCATGGTGCGGCCTTCGCCGTCCTCGGGCGGGCAAGCCGACCCGATTTCCTTCTTGATGCGTTCGGCCGAGCCTTCACCCACCAGCAGGTTATGGTTACGGCGGATATAGGCGATGATGGCTTCGTCCATCTTGTCGCCGCCGACGCGCACGCTTCGGGCATAGACGATGCCGCCCAGGGACAGCACGGCCACCTCGGTGGTGCCGCCGCCGATATCCACGACCATCGAGCCGGTGGGCTCGGTGACCGGCAGACCGGCGCCGATGGCGGCGGCCATGGGTTCTTCGATCAGGAAGACGCGACGCGCACCCGCGCTTTCGGCCGATTCCTGAATGGCGCGGCGCTCGACGGCGGTAGAGCCGGAGGGCACGCACACGATCACCAGCGGACTGGCGAAGCTGCGGCGGTTATGAACCTTGCGGATGAAATGCTTGATCATTTCTTCCGCGACTTCGAAGTCGGCGATAACGCCGTCACGCAAGGGGCGGATGGCCTGGATGTAACCGGGCGTGCGGCCCAGCATCATCTTGGCTTCGTCACCGACGGCCAGAACCTTCTTCTTGCCCTTTTCCTCGGCGATCGCAACCACCGACGGCTCGTTGAGGACGATGCCCCGACCCTTCACATACACCAGGGTGTTGGCGGTGCCCAGGTCGATCGCCATGTCGGCGGAAAACATCCCCGTCATCTTGGAAAACATAAGACCTCACTCAACCACAATCAGTCGTCTTACAGAAGCGCCGGAGGCCATCCCCCGGCGTCGGATCGCATTGGTTGGCAGCGCAACCCCCGTTATATCAGGGCGTCATCGCTTCCGGGGCGGTTTTTTCCCGCTTGACCAACAATTTGTTCAAAGCATGCACGTAAGCCCGCGCCGACGCCACCAGGGTATCGGTATGAGCGCCCTGGCCGTTGACGGTCTTGCCGCCTTCTTCCAGGCGAACGGTGACTTCGGCCTGGGCGTCGGTGCCCTGGGTCACGGCATGAACTTGATAAAGCTGCAGATGCGCCTCGTGGGGGAACAGCTGCTTGATCGCCTTGAAGGTGCTGTCCACCGGGCCGTCGCCGCTGGTGCGGGCGCGCACCGCATTGCCGTCGACTTCCAGAGTCAGGTCGGCATAGGGCTCGGCGGTGGAGCCGCACAGCACTTCCAGCTTCACGAAGCGGATGCGCTGGTTGGCGCCGTCGCTTTCGTCGTCCAGCAGGGCGATGATGTCTTCGTCATAGACATCCTTCTTGCGGTCGGCCAGATCCTTGAAGCGGTTGAAGGCGTCCTGCAGGGCGTTGTCGCCCAGGTCTTCGTAGCCCAGATCCTTCAGCTTAGCCTTGAAGGCGGCGCGGCCGGAATGCTTGCCCAGCACCAGGGTCGACTTGTTCAGACCCACCGATTCCGGGGTCATGATCTCGTAGGTCTGGGCGTTCTTCAGCATGCCGTCCTGATGGATGCCGGATTCATGGGCGAAGGCGTTCTTGCCGACGATCGCCTTGTTCGGCTGGACGGTGATGCCGGTGATCGAGGAGACCAAGCGCGAGGCGCGGGTGATCAGCTCGGTCTTGATGCCGTTCTTGAAGGGCATGACATCATTGCGGGTCCGCAGACCCATGATGATCTCTTCCATGGCGGCATTGCCGGCGCGTTCGCCCAGGCCGTTGATGGTGCATTCCACCTGACGGGCGCCGGCGGAGACGGCGGCCAGCGAGTTGGCCACGGCCAGACCCAGATCGTTATGGCAATGCACCGACAGGATGGCCTTGTCGATATTGGGCACCCGGTTCAGCAGCATCTTGATCAGAGCGGCATATTCCTCGGGGACGGTATAGCCCACCGTATCGGGAATATTGATGGTCCGCGCTCCGGCGGCAATCGCGGCCTCGACGCAGCGGCAGAGGAAATCATGCTCGGTGCGCGAGCCGTCCTCGGCCGACCATTCCACATCGTCCACCAGCGACCGGGCGAAGGCGACGCTTTCCGTCACCTTGGCCAGCACGGCGTCGGGCTCCATCTGCAGCTTGTACTTCATGTGCAAGGGCGAGGTGGAAATGAAGGTGTGAATGCGATGGCTGGGCGCAGGCTTGACCGCATCGGCGCAACGCTGAATATCGTTCTTGGTGGCACGGGCCAGACCACAGATGGTGGCGCGTTTCGCCTGCTGGGCAATCGCCTGCACCGCTTCGAAATCGCCATTGGAGGCGATGGGGAAACCAGCTTCGATGACATCGACGCCCATTTCTTCCAGCATCGCCGCGACCCGGAGCTTTTCCTCCAGATTCATCGAACAGCCCGGAGCCTGCTCCCCATCACGCAAGGTGGTGTCGAAAATGACGATCTGGTTGCTGTCTTGGGTCACGGTCATCAACAGTCCTTAAAACTGGTCGGCCTTGAAACTGGTCGAATGGCCATCCGGCGTCGCAGTGGGAAGATCCCGGTTGCGCACTTACCAGAAACGGCAGCAGGCAAGGCGGCGGCCCCTGCGGGTCCAACCGTTCTTGCGACGCAATAGGAAGGCCGGAAGCGGATAAAAGTCAACCATCTTGCGTGATTGGCGAAAACAAAAAGCCCCGGAAGTTTCCTCCCGGGGCTTTTCGCAGCGATATGCCATCGAGGCCGTTCGTAAATTCGCTCTGGCGAGGCGGCTGGCGCGGTTTTCGAGAACCGAAGCGCAGCGGACTTGATGTCCGTGAGCAGCGGAAGCGCAGAAAACCGTGTCAGACGGCCGCCAGAGTAGAATTTACGATGGGCTCTTAGTTGCGGGCCTTGTCGACCAGCTTGTTCTTGGCAATCCAGGGCATCATGCCGCGCAGCTTTTCGCCGACGGCTTCGATGGGATGCTCGGACTGGATACGACGGGTGGCCTTGAAGGAAGGCTGACCAGCCTTGCATTCCAGCATCCAGTCGCGGACGAAGCGGCCCGACTGGATGTCTTCCAGCACGCGCTTCATCTCGGCCTTGGTCTCGTCGGTGACGATGCGCGGGCCGGTCACGTAGTCGCCGTATTCGGCGGTGTTCGAGATCGAGTAGCGCATGTTGGCGATGCCGCCTTCATAGATCAGGTCGACGATCAGCTTCACTTCGTGCAGGCACTCGAAATAGGCCATCTCGGGGGCGTAGCCGGCTTCCACCAGGGTCTCGAAGCCCTTCTGGATCAGCTTGGTGACGCCGCCGCACAGCACGGCCTGCTCGCCGAACAGGTCGGTTTCGCACTCTTCGCGGAAGGTGGTCTCGATGATGCCCGAACGGCCGCCGCCGATGGCGGAAGCGTAGGACAGAGCGATCTCGAGGGCGTTGCCTGAAGCGTTCTGGTGGACGGCCACCAGGCAAGGCACGCCGCCGCCCTTCTGATATTCACCACGGACGGTGTGGCCGGGGCCCTTGGGGGCGACCATGAACACGTCCAGATCGGCGCGGGGCTCGATCAGCTTGAAATGCACGTTCAGGCCGTGGGCGAACACCAGGGCCGAGCCCGGCTTCATGTTCTTGACCAGATCGGAATAGTACAGGTCGGCCTGCAGCTCGTCGGGGGTCAGGATCATGACCACATCGGCCCAAGCGGCGGCATCGGCCGGGCTCATGACCTTCAGGCCTTCGCCTTCGGCCTTCTTGATGGTGGCCGAGCCGGGACGCAGGGCGACCACGACGTCCTTGACGCCCGAGTCACGCATGTTCAGCACATGGGCATGGCCCTGGCTGCCGTAACCGACCACGGCGACCTTCTTGGACTTGATCAGATTGACGTCGGCGTCCCGATCGTAATAAACGCGCATTTTCGTTCCTTTCGCCTGTAAACAGGGCGGCCTCGCCATAAGGCGGACGCCTAGCCCGGCCCCTGGCGCGATGATCGCGAAAGGCCGGACGGAAAAATTGAAGGGCTATCGTTTAAATCGGATTCGGTCCGCGTGCAATGGCCGCGACACCAGTCCGTGACACATCGACCAATCCCAGGGGCTCCATCAGGTTGATGAAGGCGTCCAGTTTCTCGGTGGCGCCGACGATCTCGAAGACGAAACTCTCGTTGGTGCTGTCCACCGCGCGGGCCCGGAAGATATCGGCGATGCGCAAGGATTCCACACGCTTTTCGCCGGTTCCGGCCACCTTGACCAGCGCCAGCTCGCGCGAGACCGAGGGACCGTCGGTGGTCAGATCCGACACCTTATGCACCGGCACCAACCGGCGCAGCTGGGCCTTGATCTGTTCGATGATCATCTTGGTGCCCGAGGTGACGATGGTGATGCGCGACAGCTGTTCGCGGGCATCGACCTCGGCCACGGTCAGGCTTTCGATATTGTAGCCGCGTCCCGAGAACAGGCCGACCACCCGGGCCAGTACGCCGGATTCGTTGTCCACCAGGATGGCGATGGTGTGGCGGTGGACGGGTTCTTGGTGATGGGTGTTCATGATGATGTCCTCTTTCCCGCTTAGACCAGAACCATGCCGTCTTCCGAGTCCGGCTGTTCGGCTTCGTCGGCCGGGCCCAGCAGCATCTCGTTATGGGCGGCGCCCGCGGGAATCATGGGGAAGCAATTTTCGCCGGGAGCCACGCGGCAATCGACGATGACCGGCTTCCTGATCTTGATCATCTCTTGGATGACGCCATCCAGCTCGCCCACCGTGTCGACCCGCATGCCCACCGCGCCATAGGCCTCGGCCAGCTTCACGAAGTCGGGCTGCAACTCGAAATAGCTCTGGGAATAGCGGCCGCCATGCATCAGCTCCTGCCACTGGCGGACCATGCCCATATAGCCGTTGTTCAGGATGAACACCTTCACCGGCAGGCCGTACTGGGACAGGGTGCCCAGCTCCTGGATGTTCATCTGCACCGAGGAATCGCCCGAGATGTCGATGACCAGCGAGTCGGGATGGGCAAGCTGCACACCCATGGCCGAGGGCAGGCCGTAGCCCATGGTGCCCAGACCGCCCGAGGTCATCCAATGCATGGGCTTCTCGAACTTGAAGAACTGGGCCGCCCACATCTGATGCTGGCCGACCTCGGTGGTGACATAGGTGTCCATGCCCTTGGTCAGTTCATACAGGCGCTGGATGGCGTATTGCGGCTTGATGACCTTGTTGTCCTGGGCATAGCGCAGGCAGTCGATCGAACGCCACTGCTCGATCTGGCTCCACCAGCCCTTCAGCGCCTTTTCATCGGCGCGATACTGCTTGGACTTCCAGACCTTGACCAGATCTTCCAGCACGTGCGCCACATCGCCGACGATGGGCAGATCGACCATCACATTCTTGTTGATGGACGAGGGCTCGATATCGATATGGATCTTCTTCGAATTGGGCGAGAAGGCATTGACCCGGCCCGTCACGCGATCGTCGAAGCGGACGCCGACGGCGATCATCAGATCGCAGTCATGCATCGACATATTGGCTTCATAGGTGCCGTGCATGCCCAGCATACCCAGGGACAAGGGGTCCGAACCCGGGAAGGCGCCCAGGCCCATCAGGGTCTGGGTGCAGGGGAAGCCGGTGGTGTGGACCAGCTGGGTCAAGAGCTGCGAAGCGCCGACGCCCGAATTGACCACGCCGCCGCCGATATAGAAAATCGGCTTCTTGGCGGCAGCCATCAGCTTGGCGGCCTCTTCGATGGCCTTGATGTCGCCCTTCACCTGCGGCTTATAGCTCTTATGCTTGACCTTGGCCGGGCCGGTATATTCGCCCTTGGCGGTCAGCACATCCTTGGGCAGATCGACCACCACCGGGCCGGGACGGCCGGTGCGGGCAACATAGAAAGCCTCGTGCATCACCTTGGACAGGTTGCCGATCTCTTTGACCAAGTAGTTATGCTTGGTGCAAGGACGGGTGATGCCGGTGATATCGGCCTCCTGGAAGGCGTCGTTGCCGATCAGGTGGGTGGGCACTTGGCCGCACAGACAGACCAGCGGCACCGAGTCATACTGGGCGTCCAGCAGACCGGTGACGGCGTTGGTGGCGCCGGGGCCCGAGGTCACCAGCACGCAGCCGACCTTGCCGGTCGAGCGGGCATAGCCCTCGGCGGCATGCAGCGCGGCCTGCTCGTGACGGACCAGGATGTGACGCAGCTTGTTCTGCTTGAACAGCTCGTCATACAGCGGCAGTACGGCGCCGCCGGGATAACCGAAAACCACCTCTACGCCCTGATCAACCAAGGCTTTGAGGACGATTTCTGCTCCGGACAACACTTCCTGGGCCATGACGAATGCCTTTCCAAACCACATACAAACAAACTGGACACACCTCGGGCGTTGGCGCCCGGACGGTGCGGGAAGGCGAAACTAGTCCCCGTCTAGGCCGGAGTCAACAGAAACTGACGAATAAGTGAAAAGATTTTTTCTGAAAACCTTTCCGAAAATTGCGCAGAAAGGGTTTCATCCGCATCAAGCTGATGTCGGAACCAAGTCGATTGTCGTTTCGCATAATTGCGCGTGGCCTGCTGGGCGCTATTGATGGCGTCTTCCAGGGCCAGGGTTCCGTTCAAATAGGCAGCCAGCTCCGGCACGCCAAGAGCCTTCATGGCCGGCAGCGCGGGATCAAGGCCCAAGGCCATGATCGCCCGCACTTCGTCCAGCGCCCCCTGCTCGATCATCTTGCGGAAGCGGCCATCGCAGCCGGCATAAAGATCCTGCCGCTCGGGCGCCAGCAGGATGGTGCGGGTCTGGCCGGGCAAGGGATCGATGGCGGGCTCGGCCTGCCAATCGGCCAGACTGCGTCCGGTGGCCTGCAAGACCTCCCAGGCGCGGACCAGCCGCTGGCTATTGCCGGGATGCAGCCGCTCGGCCATCACCGGGTCATGCTGGGCCAGAAGGGTGTGGAAGCTTTGATTGCCCAGCCGCTCGAACAGCGCCCGCGCTTCCTCGCGCCGATCATCGGGAATATCGGGGATCGGCGACAGGCCTTGCACCAGACTGCGCAGATAAAGGCCGGTGCCGCCCACCACCACCGGCAGTTTGCCGGCATCCCAGGCGGCCTTGATCTCGGCCATGGCCATCTCGCGCCAACGCCCCGCCGAGCAAAGCTCGGACGGCGCCAGCACGCCATATAAACGGTGAGGCGCCAGCGCCTCGTCCGCGACCGAGGGCCGGGCCGTCAGCACCCGCAGCAGATCATAAACCTGCATGGAATCAGCATTGATCACCACGCCGTCGAAGGCCTGGGCCACCGCCAGGGCCAGGGCCGATTTCCCCGAGGCGGTAGGCCCCGCCACGATGACAGTTTTATTCCGCATCGTCACACCCTTGCCAACCGAGCGGCATGATCATAGAACTGCGCCTCATGGAAAACGTCCTTACCCTCATCGCGCCGGCCGACAGCCTGGACGACAACACGCTGGTTCGCATCCGGTCCGCCCTGAAGGACCTGGGTGCCGATACCCTGGCTCACACCTGGCTGGCCAAGGGCCGCGCCGCCGACATCCCCTTCGAGATGATGTCCTGCGATCAGGCCGACGCCGCCGCCCGCCATATCCTGGGCCAGAGCGCCGCCGTCGATCTGGTGGCCCAGCCCGCCGACCATCGCCGCAAGAAGCTGCTGGTGGCCGACATGGACAGCACCATGGTGGTGGGCGAAACCCTGGACGATCTGGCCGACTTCGCCGGTCTGAAGGACCATATCGCCGCCATCACCGCCCGCGCCATGAATGGCGAACTGGACTTCAAGGACGCCCTGCGCGAACGGGTCGGCCTGTTGAAGGGCCTGTCCGCCTCCGCGCTGGAAGAAACCTTCGATCGCCTGGAATACATGCCCGGCGCCACCAAGCTGGTCAAGACCATGAAGGCCTTTGGCGCCCATGCGGTGCTGGTTTCCGGCGGATTCAAGTTCTTCACCAGCCGCGTCGCCGCTCATTGCGGCTTCGACCGCGATCTGGCCAACGAGTTGGAAATCACCGAGGGCAAGCTGACCGGCAAGGTCATCGACCCCATCCTCGACCGCGCCACCAAGCTGCAGACCCTGCTGAACTGCGCCGCCGAGAAGCAGCTGCCTTTGTCCCAGACCCTGGCGGTCGGCGACGGCGCCAACGATCTGGACATGATCAAGGCCGCCGGCCTGGGCGTGGCCTATCACGCCAAGCCGGTGGTGGCGGCGGACGCCCGCTGCCGCATCGATCACAACGATCTGACCGCCCTGCTGTTCGCCCAGGGCTACAGCGCCGAGCAGATCATCGGCTAAAGCGGGGGCCGATTGGCCCCCGCGTCCCGCCTTATTCCTTGTTGAGAATCTTCTCGACCTGATTGCTGGTGGTCCGCAGACGATAGACATCGGGCATGCCGGACCCCAGCAGCGGGCGCAGATACATGCGGAAGGCGTCGGTAACGCCGGTGCCCGCCGCATCGATGAACTCGTCGGGCATATGGCGGGTCTTGCCGGCCACCGTCTGCAAGGGCTTCAAGGCGTAATCCACCGAATAGAAGCCGGTCCGCTGGATGGTCACCGAGCCGTCGCGGTCGCCCCACATGGCCCATTGCACGGCCTTTTCGCCGACTTCGCGGGCTTCGCGCTGATCCACGTCCGAGACGCAGCCGACGAAGCTGCGCTGGATATAGCCGAAGGTATCGCCGCGCACCCGCTTGATCTTCAGTTTGTCCTTGATCTCGTCGCACAAGAGATCGGCCAGGGCGCCGGTGCCTGACAGCTGGACATTGCCATGGGCGTCATGCTCAACCTGCTTGGCCAGCTTGACGGCGATGGGGGCTCCGGCGGCATCGTGAATGCCTTCGGACACGGCGATGACGCAGCGGCCGTATTTCTCATAGACCGCCTTGACGTCCCGCAGGAAGGCGTCGATCTCGAACACCCGCTCGGGCAGATAGATCAGATGCGGGCCGTCGTCAGGGAACTTCTTGCCAAGGGCCGAGGCGGCCGTCAGGAAACCGGCATGGCGGCCCATCACCACCGCGACATAGACGCCCGGCAAAGCGCGGTTGTCGAGATTGGCCCCCATGAAGGCCTGCGCCACATAGCGGGCCGCCGAGGGAAAGCCGGGGGTATGGTCGTTTTCCACCAAGTCATTGTCGATGGTCTTGGGGATATGCATGCAGCGCAGGGGATAGCCGGCCTTATGCGCCTCTTCCGAGACAATCCGCACGGTGTCCGAGCTGTCATTGCCGCCGATATAGAAGAAATAGCCGATGCCGTGGGTCTTCAGGACCTTGAAGATTTCCTGGCAGTATTTCAGGTCGGGCTTGTCGCGGGTGGAGCCCAGCGCCGAAGCCGGCGTCTGGGCCACCATTTCCAGATTATGGGTGGTTTCCTGGGTCAGGTCGAGGAAGGTCTCATCGACGATGCCCCGCACGCCATGCAAAGCCCCATAGACCAGCTCGACATTGCGGAACTTGCGGGATTCCAGGACGGTGCCGACCATGGATTGATTGATCACCGCCGTCGGGCCGCCGCCCTGGGCCACCAGAACCTTGCCGTTCAACATTTGGAAACACCCCTAGGATCGTGACGAGCCGGATCAGCTCATGACGATCTTGGGCCCCTTGCGGCCTTTGAGCAAGAGCTCCGCCTTGTCCCAGATCTTTTCGGCGATGGCGCGATAGGCCTTGGCATGGATGCCGTCGGGCTGGCTGGCGGTGATCGGCTTGCCCTCGTCCGAGGTGGTGCGGATCTCGATATCCAGCGGCAGCTCGCCCAGGAAGTCCGCCGACAGCTTGGCCGCCTCGGCCTTGGCGCCGCCATGGCCGAAGATATGCGCCTCGTGGCCGCAATTGGGGCAGTGATAGACGCTCATATTCTCGATGATGCCCAGCACCGGCACATCCACCTTGCGGAACATGTTCAGACCCTTGCGGGCGTCCAGCAGGGCGATGTCCTGGGGCGTCGAGACCACCACGGCGCCGGTCAGCGGCACCTTCTGGGTCATGGTCAGCTGGGTGTCGCCGGTGCCGGGCGGCATATCGACCACCAGCACATCCAGCTTGCCCCAGTTGACGTCGCGCAGCAGCTGCTCCAGGGCGCCCATCACCATCGGGCCGCGCCAGACCAGCGGGCTGTCTTCGGGCACCAGAAAGCCGATGGACATGACCTTGATGCCATAGGCCTCGACCGGCTCCAGGCGATCGCCGTTGGGCGAGACCGGCTTGGCGTCGGCCACACCCAGCAGGCGCGGCTGCGACGGGCCGAAGACATCGGCATCGAACATGCCCACCGACAGCCCCATGGCCTTGAAGGACAGCGCCAGATTGACGGCGGTGGTGGACTTGCCCACCCCGCCCTTGCCCGACGAGACGGCGATGATCGCCTTGACCTCGGGCAGCAGCGGCGCTTCGGGGGCGTGGCCGTGACCATGCCCATGACCATGATCATGCCCGTGATTATGCCCATGGCCCTGCTGGGGCGCACGCTCGGCGGTCAGCACCGCCGAGACGGTCAGAACGCCGGGAATGGAATGAACGGCCAGCTCGGCCGCCTTGCGCAGGGGCTCCAGCTGCGGGCCGCGCTGCGGGTCCACCTCGATGGCGAAGGCCACATGGCCGTCCTTGATGGCAAGTCCGCTGATCATGCCTAAGCTGACCAGATCGCCGCCACGCTCGCTGTCCATGACCTTGCCCAGGGCGGAGAGGACGTCCTTTTCGCTGAACTTGCTCATCTTGCTGATAACTCCACGATCGATGCGCCCCACATATGAGCCCGAGATATAAGACGCAGGATAGGGAATGAAAAGCTTTGACGAATAGCAAAGCTTGCGGCCAGCCGGGATCAGGACTAAATCGTTAAGGCATCATGTCCGGTATCCGCCAAGGAGGCACCCCGGTGAACATCCGTCCGAGCATTCGTCGTCAACGTCTGGTTCAGGCCCGCGCCGTCGCGCGGACGCGTCCCTCGCCGTCCTGGCTGTTCGCCACTCTGCTGGCGCTGGCGGTGCTGGCGGCTTTGGCCGTCAACGCCCATGCCGCCGACGCGCCGCAGCAGGCCGCGATCGACGTCCCCGGCAAGGCTCCCGGCGCCCCCGCCAGCTTCGCCGATCTGGCCGAGCGGCTACTGCCGGCGGTGGTCAATGTCTCGACCACTCAGACGGTCAAGAACACCGACCGCCTGCCCGATATGCCGCAATTCCCGCCGGGCTCGCCGTTCGAGGACATGTTCAAGGACTTCCTGGAAAAGCAGGGCAAGTCTCCCGACGCCGCCCCGCGCAAGTCGACCGCCTTGGGCTCGGGCTTCATCATCGATCCCGCGGGTCTGGTGGTGACCAACAATCACGTCATCGCCGATGCCGACGAAATCTCGGTGATCCTGCATGACGGCACCGCCTATAAGGCCAAGGTGCTGGGCCATGACAGCAAGGCCGATCTGGCGCTGCTGAAGCTTTTGGATGCTCCGGCCAAGCTGCCCTATGTGCCCTTCGGCAATTCCGACGAATCCCGCGTCGGCGATTGGGTGATCGCCATCGGCAATCCCTTCGGCCTGGGCGATTCGGTCAGCGCCGGCATCGTCTCGGCCCGCGCCCGCGACCTGAACGCCGGTCCCTATGACGACTTCTTGCAGACCGACGCCGCCATCAACAAGGGCAATTCCGGCGGTCCGCTGTTCAACATGAAGGGCGAGGTCATCGGCATCAACACCGCCATCCTGTCCCCCAGCGGCGGCTCGATCGGCATCGGCTTCTCGATCCCGGCCAATCTGGCCAAGCCGATCCTGAATGATCTGCAGAAATACGGCAAAACCCGTCGCGGCTGGCTGGGCGTCCATATCCAGACCATCAATGACGAGATCGCCGAAAGCATGGGCCTGCCCAAGGATGCCCATGGCGCCCTGGTGGCCAATGTCAGCCCCGGCGGCCCCGCCGCCAAGGGCGGATTGAAGCAGGGCGACGTCATCACCCGCTTCGACGGCAAGGATGTCACCGAGATGCACCGCCTGCCGCGCATCGTCGCCGAAACGCCCATCAACCGCGAGGTCGAGGTGCAGTTCTGGCGCGACGGCAAGAAGCAGATCGCCAAGGTCACCGTCGGCGAACTGGTGGACGAGGACGATCAGGCCAACGCCAAGAAGGCCGACAAGCCCCAGCCCAAGCAGGACCCTGCCACCACGCCGCTGGCCGGTCTGGGTCTCAGCGTCTCGGCCCTGACCCCGGCCCTGCGCGACCGCTTCGAGCTGCCGCAGGACGCCAAGGGCGTGGTGGTCACCGATGTCAATCCCACCGGACAAGCCGCCGACAAGGGCCTGCGCCCCGGCGACCTGATCACCACGGTGGATAATGATGCCGTCAAGACGCCCGCCGACATCTCGGCCCATATCGACACCGCCCGCAAGTCGGGACGGCGCTCGATCCTGCTTTTCGTCCAAAGCGGCCGCGACATGCACTATGTGCCGCTGAAGATCGAGAAGGATAAGTAAGTCCTTCGGGGCATCAAAAGACCCGCTGTCCGAAAGGGCGGCGGGTTTTGAGTGGCGAACGGGAGCCGATGCCGATTAGCTCAGCGCCCCGTGGCAATGCTTGTACTTCTTGCCCGAGCCGCAGGGGCAAGGCGCGTTGCGCGGGGTCGAGGCCCAGGTGGCGGGATCGTTGGGGTCAATCGCCGCCGTACGCATGGGCTGCGCCTGCGGAGCCACGGGCTGATCGTCCCCGTCATGGGCAAAAGCCGGGTCTTCGCGGCCTTCGACCAGCTGCGCCGGACGGCGCGGAGCCAGATCCTCTTCCGAGGGGGCGTCATCGACCCGCAGCTCGATATGAGACAGGATGCCGATGATCTTCTCGCGCAGCTGGCCCAGCATCTCTTCGAACAGATTGAAGGCTTCGCGCTTGTACTCGTTCAGCGGATCGCGCTGGGCATAGGCCCGCAGACCGATGCCCTGACGCAGATGATCCAGCGTCAGCAGGTGATCCTTCCAGGCGCCGTCGAGAATCTGCAGCAGCAGGCTCTTTTCCACCATGCGCATGACTTCGGGGCCGTAATTGGCGGCCTTCTCGGCGGCCTTGCGGTCGACGATGTCCAGAATGCGATGACGGATTTCCTGGTCGGCGATGCCTTCTTCCTTGGCCCAGTCGACCACCGGCAGATCGGTGTTGAAGACCCGCAGCAGCTCTTCATGCAGCCCGGCCACATCCCACTGTTCGGGATAAGCCTTCTCGGGGATGCAGCGGCCCACCAGTTCCTCGACCACCTCATGACGCATATCGGCGATGGCCTGGGCCACATCGGTGGCGGCCATCAGCTCCTTGCGCTGTTCATAGATGACCTTGCGCTGGTCATTCATGACATCGTCGAACTTCAGCAGGTTCTTACGGATGTCGAAGTTGCGGCCTTCGACCTTCTGCTGCGCCTTTTCCAGGGCCTTGTTGATCCAGGGATGAACGATCGCCTCGCCATCCTTCAGGCCCAACTTCTGCAACATGCCGTCCATGCGCTGCGACCCGAAGATGCGCATCAGATCGTCTTCCAGCGACAGGAAGAACTTGGACCCGCCGGGATCGCCCTGACGGCCCGAACGGCCGCGCAGCTGGTTGTCGATGCGGCGGCTTTCATGGCGCTCGGTGCCGACCACATACAGGCCGCCGGCGGCCAGCGCGATCTGCTTCAGCTCGGCCACCTCGGCCTTGATGGCTTCGGCGCGGTTGCCGCGAGCCGGTTCTTCCAGCCCTTCCAGCTCGACCTTCAGGCGCATGTCGATATTGCCGCCCAGCTGAATGTCGGTGCCGCGGCCCGCCATGTTGGTGGCGATGGTGACCGCGCCCGGACGACCGGCCTGGGACACGATGAAGGCTTCACGCTCGTGGTGACGGGCGTTCAGAACCTCGTGCTTGACGCCCCTCTTCTTGAGCAGCTCGGACAGCATCTCGGACTTTTCGATCGAGACCGTCCCCACCAGCACCGGCTGCTTGCGCGCCTGGCATTCGTGGATCAGCTCGACGATGGCCTCGTACTTCTCGCGGGCGGTGCGATAGACCTCGTCATCCTCGTCCTTGCGCGAGACCGGCAGATTGGTGGGGATATCCACCACTTCCAGGCCATAGATTTCCATGAATTCGCCGGCCTCGGTCATAGCCGTGCCGGTCATGCCGGCCAGCTTCGGATAGAGGCGGAAATAATTCTGGAAGGTGATCGAGGCCAGGGTCTGGTTCTCGTTCTGGATGGTCACCTTTTCCTTGGCTTCCAGGGCCTGATGCAGGCCTTCGGAATAGCGGCGGCCATCCATCATGCGACCGGTGAACTCGTCGATGATCACCACCTTGTCATCCTTGACGATGTAATCCACGTCGCGGGTGAAGTTGTGGTGGGCGCGCAGGGCCTGGTTCACATGATGCACCAGGCTGATATTGTGGATGTCGTACAGGGTGCCGTTCTTCAGCATCCCCGACTGGATCAGCATCTGCTCGATGCGCTCGACGCCCTGTTCCGTCAGCGTGACCGAGCGGGACTTCTCGTCCTTTTCGTAGTCTTCGGCGGTCAGGTGGGGGATCAGCACATCGACCTGACGATAAAGGTCGGAATTGTCCTCGGTCGGGCCCGAGATGATCAGCGGCGTGCGGGCCTCGTCGATCAGGATCGAGTCCACTTCGTCGACGATGGCGAAGTTGAAGGGCCGCTGCACCATTTCCTGCAGGCGGAACTTCATATTGTCGCGCAGATAGTCGAAGCCGAATTCGTTGTTGGTGCCATAGGTGATGTCGGCGTTATAGGCCTCTTGCCGCTCGACATCGTTCAGCTCGTGGGTGATGCAGCCCACCGTCAACCCTAAGAAGCGGTAGACCTGCCCCATCCAGTCGGAGTCGCGGCTGGCCAGATAGTCGTTGACCGTCACCACATGCACGCCCTTGCCGGACAGCGCGTTCAGATAGACCGCCAGGGTTCCCACCAGCGTCTTGCCTTCGCCGGTGCGCATCTCCGAGATCATGCCCTTGTGCTGGACGATGCCGCCCAGCAGCTGCACGTCGAAATGCCGTTGGCCCAGCACGCGCTTGGCGCCTTCTCGGACGGTGGCGAAGGCGTCCACCAGGATGTCATCCTCGGTGGCTCCGCCGGCCAGACGATCGCGCAGCCAGTCGGTGCGGGCGCGCAGTTCGTCGTCGGACAACGAGACCAGCTGAGGTTCCAGGGCGTTGATGGCCTCGACTTGCTTCTTGAAGGTCTTGAGCAGACGATCGTTGGCAGTACCGAAGAGGCGGCGGGCGATGGCGCCGAACATGGGCATCCTCGAAAGACAGGAAGGCTTTATCAGCCTGATAAGGGACGGTCACAGACATAGAGCCCAGGCGACCATCTGTCAACGACAGCCGCCTGCTGTAGAAAAGGCCGCCGCTCCCTCTATCGGAGCGGCAGCCTTCTGAACTTGACCTAGGTCAAAGGATCACCCGCGCGACGGGATCATCAAGGTCGCGTCGCCGTCGATCACCACGGTGCTGCCCACCGAGACGGTGGTCTTGAAGTTGGCGCGCTTCTTGTCGGGGAACAGTTCCAGCAACTCGACCTTGGCGGTCACGGTGTCGCCGATCTTGACCGGAGCCTTGAACTTCAGGTTCTGCGCCAGATAGATGCAGCCCGGACCGGGCAGCTTGGTGCCGAACACGGTCGAGATGAAGCCCGCCGACAGCATGCCGTGGGCGATGCGGCCCTTGAACATGGTGGCGGAAGCAAACTCTTCGTTCAGGTGGACTGGGTTGGTGTCGCCCGAGATGCCCGCGAACAGGACGATGTCGGCCTCGGTCACGGTCTTGGCATAGGTCGCCGTCTGGCCCACCGACAAGTCTTCAAAATAATAACCCTGCAAATCGCTCATGGCTTATTCCACCTCTGACGGATGATTGCGGCGCCGAAACGCCGGACGGGGCGATCTCGGCGGAAGAACTATACGCCCGCATTTCCACCGGAACAAGTTGCGGCCCGGTGACATTCTGCCCCTTGCGGATTGCCCCCGATCCATGGCGAAATGCGCCGCCTCATGCCTTGGGAAGAGACTGTTCCATGCGCCGCTTGCTGATTCTCCTGGCCGCCCCGGCCTGCCTAGCCGCCACCCTGACCGCCTGTGCCGGCGATCCCGGCTGGGTCAATCCCGACCTGCCGAAGAAGCAGGCTGCCGGCGATTATGCCTCCTGCCGCCGCTATGCCGACGATATGCTGGGCGCCTACAATATCGATCCGCCGGGCATGGAAAATGACAGCAACCCCACCCGCATGATGGACCGCTATGACAACCGCAAGCAGTTCGACGCCCTGGTGGGGGCCTGCATGCGCAGCAAGGGCTATTTCCCCAAGCACTAGGATGATGGGTAAAAACTGCCGGGTGTTTGCCTTTCTTTAACCGATCTTCCCTTATCCTGAGCATCCAGGATCTAGAGGAGGTCGGAGATGAAAGAGGCGGAAACCACGTCCGTCCAGCTGTCGCGGCAGGAAGCCGCCAGCCGCGTCGCCGGCCATATCCATCAGGCCAGCAAGAACACGGGCATCAGCTTTTCCTATCTGATGGCGCAGGCGGGCAAGGAAAGCGATTTCCAAAGCAATTCCGCCTCCAGCGCCTCGTCGGCGGCGGGTCTGTACCAATTCACCAAGAGCACCTGGATGCAGCTGGTCAAGCTGCATGGCGCCAAGCATGGCTTGGGCGAGCAGGCCGACAAGATCCACAAGAACAGCCGCGGCGAATATGTCACCAGCGACGCCGCCAGCCGCCAGCAGATTCTGGAGCTGCGCCGCGACCCCAAGCTGTCCGCCATGATGGCCGCTGAATATGCCAAGGACAATAAGAGCTGGCTGGAGCGCCAATTGGGCCGTCCGGTGGATTCCACCGATCTGTATATGGCGCATTTCCTGGGCCCGGGCGGCGCCGCCAAGGTGCTAAAGGCCCGCGCCAGCGATCCGTCCGCCGCCGCCGCCGATCTGGTGCCTCAGGCCGCCCACAAGAATCCCACCGTCTTTTACGACAACGGCCATCACGCCCAAAGCGTCGCCGCCGTCTATGACAAGATCCACAACGCCATCGAGCGGCCCATGCGGCAATATGCCAAGCTTGAGGATAATGTGGCGGTCACCGCCCCCATCGCTTCGAGCGCACCGGCCAGCCGCAAGACGGTCGCCGGCAGCGGCAAGGCCGACGAGTCCTGGCCCTTTGAACAGGCGCACTGGCCGCCGGCCTATGTGCCGCCGGTCAATGCCAGTCAGGCCAAGGCCGATCCGACCATCGCCGATACGCCGGACAAGATTTCCTATACCAGTCAGGCTCAGAGCGCCGACCAGATCTCGGCCCCCATGCCGCCGCGCCTAGGCAGCGCCGCCAACCAGCCCTATGCCGATCCACGTCCGGGTCTGGGCCAGTTGCTGAAGGGTATCTTCGGTTAAGGGGTTAGGCCCCGTATTCGCCGATCACATCCAGGAAAGCCTGACCATAGGTTTCCAGCTTGGAACGGCCGACGCCGTTCAGGCGCGACAGCTCGTGGTGATCGCGGGGCTTGCCGCGGGCCATTTCCAGCAATGTGGTGTCGTGGAAGATGACATAGGGCGGCACCCCCTGCTCTCGCGCCAGCTCCAGACGCAGGCTGCGTAAAGCCTGGAACAGCTCTTCGTCCTGAGGATCGCTAAGCTCCACCCGCTGACGGTCGGCCTTGCTGCCGCCGCCTTTCTTGGCGATGGGATCGCGGCGGAGCGAGATGGCGCGTTCGCCGCGCAAGACATCGCGGCAGGCCTCGGTCAGGCCCAACGAGCCATGGCCCTCCACATCCACCCGCAAGAGACCGGCGGCCACCAATTGCCGGAAGATCGAGCGCCATTCCTCTTTCGAGAACTCGCTGCCAATGGCGAAGACCGACAGCTTGTCATGGCCCAGCTTGCGCACTCGCTCGGAATCGGCCCCCGTCAGCACATCGATGACATGACCGGCGCCGAAAATCTGGCCGGTGCGATAGACCGCCGACAGCGCCTTTTGCGCCGCCAAGCTGCCGTCGAAGCTTTCCACCGGATCGAGGCAGGTATCGCAATTGCCGCAGGGCTCGCAGGAATCGTTGAAATATTCCAGCACCACCTGGCGGCGGCAGCGGGTGGTTTCGCAATAGCCCAGCAAGGCATCCAGCTTGCGATGCTCCAGCTGCTTCTTGGCTTCCGAGGCTTCCGAGTCGCCCACCATCTGGCGCAGACGCACCACATCCTGCATGCCATAGACCATCCAGGCATCGGACGGCAGGCCGTCGCGGCCGGCGCGGCCCGTCTCCTGATAATAGGCTTCCAGGCTTTTCGGCAGATCGAGATGGGCGACGAAGCGGACGTCGGGCTTGTCGATGCCCATGCCGAAGGCGATGGTCGCCACCATCACCAAGCCGTCTTCCTTGATGAAGCGGTCCTGGTTGCGGGCGCGGGTGTCCTTGTCCAGGCCGGCGTGATAGGGCAGCGCCTTGAAGCCCTGCTGACACAGCCATTCGCAGGTTTCCTCGACCTTGGCGCGGGACAGGCGGTAGACGATGCCCGAATCCTTCGCATGCTCCCGCTTGAGGAACTGCAGCAACTGCTGCTTGGCGCTGCTGCCCTTGGGCGCCACGCGATAGCGGATATTGGGGCGATCAAAGCCCGAGATGAACTGCCGCCCCTCGGACAGAGCCAGCTTCTCGACGATCTCACGCCGGGTCGGACCGTCGGCGGTGGCGGTCAGGGCAATCCGCGGAATCTGGGGAAATCTTAAATGCAACTCGGCCAGTTGCAAATATTCCGGCCGGAAATCATGGCCCCACTGGCTGACGCAATGGGCCTCGTCGATGGCGAACAGGGCCAGACGGCAGCGTTCCAGCTGGGTCAGGAAGCCCTCGGTCATCAGCCGTTCGGGGGCGACATAGACAAGGTCCAGCTCGCCGCCGCGCATCTTGCGCTCGACCTCGACCATCTCGGCATAGGACAGGCTGGAATTCAGCGCCGCCGCCCGCACCCCCAGCTGCTGCAGGGACGAGACCTGATCCTGCATCAGGGCGATCAGCGGCGAGACCACCACCCCCACGCCATCGCGGCACAAAGCCGGCAATTGATAGCACAGCGACTTGCCGCCGCCGGTGGGCATCAGGACCAGACAATCACCGCCGGCGATGACGTGATCGACGATATCCGCCTGAACGCCACGGAAGCGTTCAAAGCCGAAAACCGATTTCAGGACTGCCAGGGGCTGGGACATAACGACATCTTGTAGCCCGCCAGGGTGTAAGAGGGCAAGTCTTGTGGGCACCACCAGAGACATTGCCTCGGGCCGGCCCGCCCCCTACACTGTCGCCACAAGAAGGAAGGGAAAAGCCGAGTGACCAGACGGAACCGCTTGCTGACCGGAGGCATCATCGCCGGCCTGTTGGGCCTGTTGTGGGTTGCTCCGGCCCTGGTGCCGCTGGACAGCCGCAAAGCCGAGGTGGCCGAGCGGGTCAAGGCCGTCACCGGACTGCCCCTGACCATCAATGGCAAGCTCTCCCTGTCGCTGCTGCCGCGCCCGCATCTGTCGGTGCGCGATGTGGTGCTGGGCAGCCCCGACGGCACCTTTGCCCATATCGGACGGCTGGAGGCCCGCCTTGCCCTGATGCCGCTGTTGAGCGGCGAGACCAAGATCACCTCGCTGGCCCTGCGCGATGCCGAACTTTATCTGCACCCCCTGGGGGATGGCCGTCCGCTGCTGCTGGAACGGCTCGACGCCACCCTGACCGCCGAAGGCCCCGAAGGCCCCTTCCATGCCGAGGGCAGCGGCCGTCTGCTGGACCGTCCCTTGAGCTTCGAGGCCGACTTAGGGGCCCTGGGGCCGCAGCCGTCGCCCCTGCATCTGACTCTGGGGCTGGACGGCCATGCCGCCCTGGCCAAGTTCGACGGCAGCTTTTCCGATGCGGTCGGCTTAAGCGGCAAGCTGGCGGTCCAGGCCGAGTCCCTGCGCCATATGGCGGAAGGGCTGGGCTGGAGCAAGGCCCGCCTGCCCGACGGCGGCTTCGCCCTGAACAGCCGCGTCTCGGCGGATGGCAAGCATCTGTCGGTCAGCGACATCGCCTTCGATCTGGCCGGAGCCCAGGGCAGCGGCGAAATCACCGCCGACTTCACCGCCGGTCCGCAATGGGATGTGGCGCTGGTCGCCCCCAAGCTGGATCTGGACGCCTGGACCGCCAAGCTGCCCCCAGCCCCCGCGCCGAGCAACAGCGGCAATAGCAGCGGCAACAGTGCTTCAACGGCCACTCCCGTCACGGGTCCAATCCCCGGCCTTAGCTTTAATCTGCCGAAGAGTTTGGCGGTCAATTGCGATCTGACCATCGGCGCGGTGCGGCTGAATGGCGGCGAGCTGTCCCATGTCCGGGCCAATCTGGCGGTCGCCAATGGCGAAGTGCTGGTCAATCAGGCCGGAGCCGAGCTGCCCGGCCAGGGCGAGGCCAATATCTTCGGCTTCCTGATGCCCGAGGCGGGCGGCATCGGCTTCGACGGCAATATCGAGGCCTCGGCCGAAGACCTGCGCGGACTGCTGGACTGGCTGAAGCTGGACCCCGCCGGCATGCCGCAGGAACGGCTGCGCCATGGCCGCTTCCAAGGCAAGCTGCAGGCCGACGCCCAGGCCTTGCGCCTGTCGGACGGGCTGCTGAAGCTGGATGACAGCCGCTTCGATCTGGCCGCCGACCTGCGCTATGGCCCGCGCCCGGCACTGGGCCTGACCCTGGCGGTGGATAAGCTGAACTTGGACGCCTATCGCCTGGACAGCCGCCCCGCCGATCCCGCGAAGCCGACCGAGCCCGCTACTACCGCTACAAAAAGCGAATCCCTGGCCGATGCCGGGCCCAAGCATGCCCCCTGGCTGGACAGTCTGGACGCCAATATCAAGGCCACCGCCGGAGAGCTGCGGGTCCGCAGCATGACCGCCCGCGAGGTCGCCCTGAATGCCGAATGGCTGAACGGCGTGCTGACCCTGCATCAGGGCAAGGTGGCCGATCTGGACGGCGCCCGCGTCAGCGTCACCGGCGGCATCACCGGCCTGCGGGGCAAGGCGATGGGCTTCCAGCATCTGCAATGGACCCTCCATGCCGACAAGCCCGCCAAGCTGTTCGAGCGGCTGCCGGTGGATAACGAGCATTTCGCCCCCGCCACCCTGACCGGCAGCGCCGACGGCAGCATGACCGACGGGCTGACCCTGGAATCCCGCAACGAGGTCGCGGGCGGCCAGTTCGATATTTCCGGCAAGATCGAGCACCCCACCGACAAGCCCTTGCTGCATCTGACGGCCCAGGCCAGCCATGCCAGCCTGCCGCAAGTGACGCGGCTGTTCTGGCCCAATTATCACCCGGCACCCAATCTGGGTAATTTCGCCGCCTCGACCCGTATCGAGGGCGGGCTGGACACCCTGCGCTTCGAGGATCTGCGCCTGAAGCTGGGCCCCGCCGCCGCCGCCGGACAGGCCAGCCTGACCCAGACCGGCGAGCGCCCCAGGCTGGACCTGACCTTGAGCGCCGGAGAAATCCCGGTGGACCCCTTCCTGCCCACCGAGCGGCGCAGCGAGCAGCAGCCGTCCTTGCGGGAACAAATCCGCCGGGGCCTGCTGATCCCCTCGAAGGGCACCCCGACCGCTTTCACCAAGACCGCTTTTTCAAAGGACAGCGAACCGCCGCCGCCCAAGGCCGCCAGCCGCCCCAAGGTGCAGGAAAGCGGACTGGCCGAGCATTATTCCTCGGACGCCCTGCCGCTGATGCGGCTAACCAAATATGACGCCGCCGTCAAGCTGGAGGCCCGCGCCCTGGTCTGGGGGCAAACCCGGCTGGAGACCCCGGTCCTGACCGCCTCTCTCAATGACGGGCTGGCGCGGCTGGACAGCCTGAAGGCCGGTCTGTGGAACGGCAAGCTGGACGCCTCGGCCAGCCTGAAGTTCGACGGCTCACTGGAGCTGAAGGCCAAGCTGGAACAGGCGCAAATGCATGACGCCCTGCTCTCGACCGCCGGTCTCGGCATGGCCGAAGGCGTCATGGATGGCGAGACCACGCTGTCCAGCAAGGGGCAATCGCCCTCGGAATGGATGGCCAAGCTGGCGGGCGACGCCAAGGCCTCGGTCAAGGACGGCACCGTCAAGGGCTTCGACCTGAAGGCGGTGGACGACAAGGCCAAGGCGCTGGACGGCAATCCCATGGGGCTTCTGTCCCTGTTGCAGGCGGGGCTGTCGGGGGGCTCGACCCATTTCTCGGCCTTAAGCGCCACCGCCAAGATCAAGAACGGCATCATCAGCAGCGACGATCTGACCCTGACCGCCGAGGGCGGCAGCGCCAAGGGCGAGGCCCAGGTCAGCCTGCCCGGCCATGCCATCGACGCCCATGCCGCCTTCAGCCTGGACGGCCTGCCCGACATGCCGCCGCTGGTGATGCGCCTGACCGGGCCTTTGGACAATCCCCGCCGTTTCCTCGACATCAACGGCATGCAGGGCTGGCTGGCGCAGAAGAGCGGTATCGGCAAGAGCGTGGGCAAGGCGGTGGGCAAACTGCTCGATCAAGCCAAGGACGAGAACGGCAAGATCAAGGCCAAGAACGTGGTCAAGGGCCTGCTGCAGAAGCTGCATTAAGATTTTGGACAACACCCGAAGACTGGGATACTGTCCGGGCGCATGAGCAAGAGGCTTCATATCAACCGGGGGCACATCGCCTTCCTCCATGACGTGATCATGGCGGCGCTGTCCTTCCTGCTGTCGCTGTGGCTGCGGCTGGGCGACCGGCTGTTCTTCAGCTGGGACTCCCATCGCCTGATCATGGCCACCGGCCTGTTCACCCTGGTGGCCGCCGGAGCCTTTTTGTCGCTGCGGCTTTATCGCGGCATCTGGCGCTATGCCTCGCTCAACGATCTGCTGGCCCTGACCAAGGCGGTCACTGTCACCATTCTGGTCTTCCTGCCGCTGCTGTTCCTGCTGACCCGCCTGGAAGACGTGCCGCGCTCGATGCTGGTGATCAACTGGTTCGTGCTGCTGGCCCTTTTGGGCGGTCCGCGCTTCGTCTATCGCGTCGCCAAGGACCGGCGCATCGATGTGAAATATGAACGCGCCGGCATGCGCCGCATCCCCGTGCTGCTGGTCGGCGCCGGAGACGCCGCCGACCTGTTCATCCGCGCCACCCAGACCTCGGAAGCGCAATACCGCCCGGTCGGCATGCTGGCCCTGTCGCAAAGCCGGGTCGGACGCGGCATCCACGGCATCGACGTACTGGGCACCACCGACGATATGGAACAGGCGGTCGCCGCCCTGGCCCGCAAGGGCAACCGGCCCGAGCGGCTGATCCTGACCAATCCCGATCTGGATGGCGCCGAAATCCGCGCTCTGTTCGACCGCGCCGACGCGCTGGGTCTTAGCCTCGCCCGCCTGCCGCGCCTGACCGATCTCAAGGACGGCATGGCCGACAAGGTCGAGATCAAGCCGGTGGCGGTGGAGGATTTGCTGGGCCGTCCGCAGACGGTGCTGGACCGCAGCGGCCTGAAGGGACTGATCGAGGGCAAGCGGGTGGTGGTGACCGGCGCCGGCGGCTCCATCGGTTCCGAGCTGGTGCGTCAGGTCTCCGACTGCGCCCCCTCGCTGCTGGTGCTGGTGGAAGCCTCGGAATTTGCGCTTTACACCATCGATATGGAAATCTCGAGGCGCTGGCCCGACCTGCCGCGCCTGGCCCTGATCGCCGATGTCCGCGACCGTTCGCGCATCCATCAGATCTTCGCCGAACATAAGCCGGAACTGGTGGTCCATGCCGCCGCGCTGAAACATGTGCCGCTGGTGGAAGCCAACCCCATCGAGGGCTGCCTGACCAACGCGGTGGGCACCCGCATCGTCGCCGATGCCTGCGTCGCCCACGATGTGGCGCTGATGGTGCTGATCTCGACCGACAAGGCGGTGAATCCCACCAATGTCATGGGCTCGACCAAGCGCATGGCCGAAAGCTATTGTCAGGCGCTGGACAGCCAGGGCGGCAAGACCCGCTTCGTCACCGTCCGCTTCGGCAATGTGCTGGGCTCGACCGGATCGGTGGTGCCTCTGTTCCAGAAGCAACTGGCCGAGGGTGGGCCGATCACCGTCACCGACCCCGAGATGACCCGCTATTTCATGACCATCCGCGAAGCCGTGGAACTGGTCCTGCAGGCGGCGACCTTGGGCGTAGCGCAACGCGACCGCTATCACGGCCGCATCTTCGTCCTGGATATGGGCGAGCCGGTCAAGATCGTGCATCTGGCCCGCCAGATGATCCGCTTGGCGGGTCTGCGTCCCGACATCGACATCAAGATCACCTTCACCGGCCTGCGCCCCGGCGAAAAGCTGTTCGAGGAAATCTTCCACGGCGCCGAGGCTCCGGTTCCCACCGAAATGGACGGCATCCTGGTGGCCGCCGTCCGCGCCAAGGACCCGGCCGAGGTGGGGGCCGAGCTGGACCGGCTGGAAAGCGCCTGCCGCGCCCTGAACCTGACGACCAGCATGGCATCTTTAAGGGTTTTGGTGCCGGAATATAGCGGCGAGCAGGGTCTCGCTTGACCATCCCGCACCGCTCGGGATACTGACAAGATCATCGCGGAGGCCATTATGGATTTGGGCACATTCATCGACGGCGAGTTCGCCGAACATGCCGGTATCGTCGAGGCGACCCGCCAGGCGGTGCGCGCGCCCCTGACCCAGCTGGCCGAAGCCTGCATCGCCTCCTTAGAGGCGGGCGGCAAAATCCTGTTCTGCGGCAATGGCGGCAGCGCCGCCGACGCCCAGCATCTGGCGACCGAACTGGTGGTCCGCTACAAGCTGAACCGCCGCGCCTTGGGCGCCATCGCCCTGACCACCGACACCTCAGCCCTGACCGCTGGCGCCAACGACTTCTCGTTCGATGAAGTCTTCTCCCGTCAGGTCGAGGCCCTGGGCCGCCCCGGCGATGTTTTGATCGGCATCAGCACCTCGGGCAACAGCCCCAATGTTCTGAAAGCCCTGGAAGCCGCCCGCGCCATCGGTATGGTGCCCGCCGGTTTCTCGGGTCGTGACGGCGGCAAGATGGTGGGGCTGTCCGAGCCCCTGCTGATCGTGCCCAACACCGTCACCGCCCGTATCCAGGAAATGCATATTCTCATCGGCCATCAGCTCTGCGACATCGTCGAGCGGGCCTTCGCGTAAGGGCAAGCATGTCTTCTCGTTTCGCACTGATCGGCGCCGCCGGCTATATCGCCCCGCGCCATATGAAGGCCATCAAGGACACCGGCAATGCGCTGGTGGCCGCCTTCGACCCCAATGACAGCGTCGGCATCATCGACAGCCACTTCCCCGAAGCCGACTTCTTCATCGAGTTCGAGCGCTTCGACCGCCATGTCGATAAGCTGCGCCGCAAGGGCCAAGCGGTGGATTATGTCGCCATCTGCTCGCCCAACTATCTGCACGACGCCCATATCCGCTTTGCGCTGCGCAATCAGGCCCACGCCATCTGCGAGAAACCGCTGGTGCTGAATCCCTGGAACCTGGACGCCCTGGAAGAGATCGAGAAGGAAAGCGGCAAGAAGGTCTACACCATCTTGCAATTGCGCCTGCATCCCGCCATCCAGGAGCTGCGCCGCCGGGTAGCCGAGGCTCCCGCTGACAAGGTGTTCGACGTCGATCTGACCTATCTGACCTCGCGCGGGCATTGGTATCACACCAGCTGGAAGGGCGATCTGGCCAAGTCGGGCGGCATCGCCACCAATATCGGCGTACATTTCTTCGACATGCTGGCCTGGGTCTTCGGTCCCAAGAAAGACAGCCAGGTGCATCTGCATCAGGCCGACTGCGCCGCCGGTCTGCTGACCTACGAGCGCGCCCGCGTGCGCTGGTTCCTGTCCATCAATGCCGAGCATCTGCCCGACGAAGCCAAGGCGGCCGGCAAGCGCACCTATCGCTCGATCCTGATCGCCGGCGACGAGCTGGAATTCTCGGAAGGCTTTACAGACCTGCATACCGCCTCTTATGCCGATATCCTGGCCGGCAACGGCTTCGGCATTAGCGACGCCCGCCAGAGCATCGACGCGGTCTATGCCATCCGCCATCAAGACCCCTTGGGTCTGACCGGCGACTATCATCCCTTCGCCAAGCGGGTGGGGGCATGAGCGGCGCGGGCTGGAGCAAGCACGACACCGCCATCGTCGATGACGGCGCCCAGATCGGCCCCGGCACCAAGGTCTGGCACTGGACCCATGTCTGCGGCGGCGCGGTGATCGGCGCCGACTGTTCGCTGGGGCAGAATGTCTATGTCGGCAACCGCGTCAGCATCGGCAACAAGGTCCGCATCCAGAACAATGTCTCGGTCTATGACGATGTGATCCTGGCCGACGGCGTCTTCTGCGGCCCCAGCATGGTTTTCACCAATGTGCTGAACCCCCGCGCCGAGGTGTCGCGCAAGGATGAATACCGCAAGACCGAAGTCGGCCATGGCGTCACCTTCGGGGCCAATTGCACCGTCGTCTGCGGCCATAAGATCGGCGACTATGCCTTTATCGGCGCGGGCGCGGTGGTGACCGGCGATGTTCCCGCTTTTGCCCTGATGGTGGGCGTTCCGGCCCGCCGCATCGGCTGGATGAGCAAGGCCGGCGAGAAGCTGGGCGAAGACTTGGTCTGCCCCCGCGACGGCAGCCGCTATCGCCTGAGCGGACCGGATCAGCTGGAACTCGTGATAGAATGACCAAAGTCGTCACCGTCATCGGCGCTCGTCCGCAATTCATCAAGGCCGCTCCGGTCGCCGCCGCCCTGCGCCGCGCCGGGGTCGAGGAAGTACTGGTCCATACCGGCCAGCATTATGACGAAGCCATGTCGGGCCGCTTCTTCTCCGAGCTGGGTATTCCCGAACCCGCCGCCAATCTGGCCGTCGGCTCGGGCAGCCAAGCCCAGCAGACCGCCGCCATGATGCGGGCGCTGGAACCCTTGATGCGCGATGTCAGCCCCGACTGGGTGCTGATCTATGGCGACACCAATTCCACGGTTGCCGCCGCTCTGGTGGGGGCGCAGCTGGGCCTCAAGGTCGCCCATGTGGAAGCCGGTTTGCGCTCTTATAACCGCCGCATGCCGGAAGAGATCAACCGCATCGTCGCCGATCGTTTGTCCTCGCTGCTGTTCGTCCCCACCGATACCGCCCTGTCGATCCTCAAGCAGGAAGGCCTGGGCGGGCGCGAGCTGATTGCCTGCGGCGATGTCATGTATGATGTGGCGCTGATGATGGCGGCCAAGGCCCCTACCGAAAGCACCATCCTGGCCGAGCTGGATCTGGCCGAGAAGGGCTATGCCCTATCGACCATCCACCGCGCCGAGAACACCGACGACCCCGCCCGCCTGTCGGCGCTGGTGGAAGGCCTGGGCCGGGTTGCCGCCGATCTGCCGGTGGTGCTGCCGCTGCATCCCCGCACCCGCAAGGCGCTAGGAAGCTTAGGCATCGCCATCCCGGCCGGCCTGCGTCTGATCAACCCGGTGGGCTATCTCGACATGGTGCGCCTGACCATGGCCGCCAAGCTGGTGGTGACCGACTCGGGCGGACTGCAAAAGGAAGCCTATTTCCATCGCGTGCCCTGCGTCACCATGCGCGACGAGACCGAATGGACCGAGCTGGTGGAGTCCGGCTGGAACCGCTTGGCCCCGCCGGTCAGCGGCAATGCGGTGGCCGAGACGGTGGCGGCGGCTTTGGCCGCCCCCCTGCCCGCTCAGACCCCCGCCTTCTATGGCACCGGCAAGGCCGCCGACCTGATCGCCGAAAGGCTGGCCCGCCCATGAGCAAGACTATCCTGATCATCGCCGAGAACACCGACGCCTCGGCCCTGGCCGCCGCCTTTCCCGGCAGCCGGGTGGTGACGCCCGACACCGCCGGCGACAGCCCCACCCAGCGTTTTGCCTCGGCCATGGTGGGTTTTGAAGCCGCCTGCCAGCCGAGCCTGCCCGACTGGGTGATCCTGGCCGGCGAGGGCGACGGCATCGCCGCCAGCGCCGTGGCCGCCAAGAAGCTGCTACTGCCGCTGGCCCGCTTAGGCGCAGCCGTCCCCGTCGATCCCATTACCGTGAATGGCCCGGTGGCCGATGTGCTGGCGGATATCACCGCCGCCTCGCCCGCCGAACTGGCCCGCCTGATCGAGAAGCAAGCATGAGCAAGCCCCGCGTTCTTTACATCGCCCTGGAAAGCCCGCGCGAGGGTCAGGCCTCCTATGCCCATGTCCACGAGATCATCGCCGGGCTGGAGCGGATCGGCCATCAGGTGACGCTGTTCGCGCCGCGCTACCGCGACGGCTGGCAGCGCCCCGGACTGGTGGGACGGCTGTGGGAATATCTGGTGATCCAGTTCCAGCTCTGCCTCGCCCTGCGCCCCGGCGACGTGATCTATGTGCGCTCCCACTTCCTGGCGGTGCTGGCCAGCGTTTGGGGCAAGGTTCTGGGCTGCAAGCTGATCCAGGAGATCAACGGCCCCTATGAGGATCTGTTCATCACCTATCCCTGGACGGCACGCTTTGAAAAGCTGCTGACCTGGCTACAACGCTGGCAGTTCCAGGTGGCCTCGGCGCTGATCTGTGTCACGCCGCAGCTGAAGACCTGGGTCGGCAAGCAGGTGAACGGCCCCTTGATCGAGGTGGTGCCCAATGGCGCCAACACCGATCTGTTCAAGCCCGAGGCCGTGACCAGCCGCACCGATCTGCCCGAGAAATATGTCTGCTTTTTCGGCGGCTTCGCCCGCTGGCAGGGCATCGAGACCATGATCGGCGCGGTGGATGCCCCGGAATGGCCCGAGGACACCAAGCTGGTGGTGATCGGCGACGGTCAGCAGCGCGATCTGGTGGAAGGTGCCGCCAAGCGGAACCCCAAGCTGCAATGGCTGGGCCGTCTGAATTACCGCGAGGTTCCCGGCGTGGTCGCCCGCTCCATCGGCGGGCTGGTGCCCAAGAACAAGTCCGGCGACCGCGACGGCACCGGCCTGTTCCCCTTGAAGGTCTTCGAGACCCTGGCCTGCGGCGCCCCGGCGATCGTCTCGGACTTTCCCGGTCAGGCCGACCTGATCCGCGAGAACAACTGCGGTCTGGTAGTCCCGCCCGAGGATCCCAAGGCCTTGGCCGAAGCCGTGGCGCAACTGGCCGCCGACCCCGCCGCCGCCCGCGAGATGGGCCTGCGCGGCGCCGCCGCCGTCCAGCGCGAACATAGCTGGCAGGCCCGCGCCGAACAGACCTCCGAGATCATCGCGCGGGCATAAGCCCTTATCAGGCAGGACAAGCTTCAGCATGAAACGTCTCAGAGAGTTTCTGGATTTCCTGTCCGCCTGCTTCCGGCTTACCGCCGGTGAGCGCCCTCAGTTCATCCTGTATGTGGTTCTGTCGGTCCTGTCCGCCCTGACCGAAGGGTTGGGACTTTCCATGCTGGCGCCCTTGCTGCAGGGATCGTCGGGAATGGCCAAGCTGTCCTCGATTCCCATCGCGGGGGCTTTGCTCACCTCGTTGGATCAGCAGGATTTCAACAGCCGGATTCAGCTGGTTTCCATGATCCTGGCCGTGATCCTGGTCTTGCGCGGAGTGCTGCAATATTTCATGGACAGCATCAACCAGCTTCTGCCTCAGCGCATTCAGTGCAAGATGTCGCGGCTGGCCTATGACTCCTTGATGAATGCCCGCATCGGCTATCTCAATGCCCATGATGCCGGCTATCTGACCATGCATATCAAGGATCTTCCGGATCGCATCGGCGTTCTGCTGACCTTCATGGCGACCATGCTGTCCAGCTTTCTGGTGCTGGGCGCCTATGCCGGTTTGATGCTGTCGATTTCCTGGCAGATGACCGTGGTGTCGCTGATCGTGCTGGGCTTTGTCGTCGGCGTCATCCGCATGCTGTCCTCCGGCCCGATCCGCCGTGCCGGCCAGGCGCTGACCGACAATAATGCCCGCCGCAATCACGCCATCTTCGAAACCATCAGCGGCATGAAGATGATCAAGCTGACGGCGGCCGAGCATATCATGGTCAGCCGCTATGCCGAGACCATCCGCGACCAGTACAAGGCCATGCGCCGTCTGGCGGTCAATGCCGCCTTGTCCAGCCCGTTGCTGACCACCTCGGCCGGTCTGTTCATCTGCGCCCTGCTGGTTGGAAACAGCCTGACCCACCCCGCCGAGGATCAAGGCTGGGTGGGCTATGTCCTGCTGTTCGTCGTGGTGCTGTTCCGCACCCTGGGCCCGGTCAGCCAGATCAACACCGCCCGCAGCCGCATTATCAGCGACATCAGCGCCTTCAATGCCATGGAGACCTTTCTCGCCGACACGCAGGAGAATGTTGCCGTCTCGGGAAGCCGTCCCTTCACGGGGCTGACCGACAGCATCGTCTTCGACAAGGTGAACTTCGCCTATGAAGACGGCGGAGCCGGTCTGCACGACCTCTCCTTCAGCATCCGCAAAGGCGAAACCATCGCCGTGGTCGGTCCGTCAGGGGCCGGCAAAAGCACCATGATCGGCGCCCTGTCCCATCTTCTGATCCCCCAGGACGGACGTATTCTGATCGATGGCGTCGATCTGCGCGACTTGTCTACCCGCGACTGGCGCCGCTCCATCAGCGTCGTCAGCCAGGATATTTTCATCTTCAACGATACCGTCACCAACAATCTCTGCTTCGGCCTGGACGACATTCCCTTCGCCAAGGTCGCCGAAGCAGCGAAACTGGCGGCGGCGGACGAGTTCATCGAGAAGATGGCCCAAGGCTACGACACCATCCTGGGCGATCGCGGCGTCAGGCTGTCCGGCGGCCAGCAGCAGCGCATCGCCATCGCCCGCGCCTTCCTGGCCTCGCCCGATCTGCTGGTGCTGGACGAGGCGACCAGCCACCTCGACACCCTGACCGAACATGCCATCCAGGAAGCCACCGAGGTGCTGCGCCAAGGCCGCACCATGCTGATCGTCGCCCATCGTCTTTCGACCATCCGCAAGGCGGACCGGGTTCTGGTCCTGAAGGAAGGCCGCTTGGTCGAGCAGGGCCGCCATGACGAACTGGTTGCCCAAAAGGGCATCTATTGGCAAATGCTGGAACAGCAGCGCCTTGGTCTCGCCGAGGACTAGACGGCAAAAAGGATATCAGGATGACACCGACGGTCAGCGAACTCTTCGATCTTACGAACCGGGTCGCCTTCATCACCGGAGCCGCCGGTCATCTCGGCAGCCAGATGGCCGAAGCCCTGGCCGAAGCCGGAGCCAAGGTCTATCTGAACGGGCGCACCGAATCCGCGGTCACGGCCTTGCGCGACAAGCTGACGGGCAAGGGGCTGAAGGCCGAGGCCTGCGCGTTCGACATCACTGACAAGGCTGCCCTCGATCAGTTCTTCGCGACGCTTAAGCAAACAGACGGGCGGCTGGACATCATCGTCAACAATGCTTATTCCGGCCGCACCGGCACCTTGGCCAAGGCTACCGAGGCGGATTACAGCGAGGCCCACCTCTATTCGGTCACACTGCCCGCCATGATTGTCCAGAAGGCCGATGCCTTGCTGAAGGCCGCCGTCGCCCAGGCCGGCGGCGCCAGCGTCATCAATATCGCATCCATGTATGGCATGGTCAGCCCCGACCCGGCCATTTACGGCGATAGTGGCTTTAACAATCCCCCCTGGTACGGGGCAGCCAAGGGCGGTTTGATCCAATGGAGCCGCTATGCCGCCTGCCATCTGGCCAAGGATGGGATTCGCGTCAACGCCATCAGCCCCGGCCCCTTCCCGCCTGAGACCCTTGCCGTCGATCTGCCGGACTTTCACGCCAAGCTCTGCGCCAAGACCCCGATGGGCCGGACCGGCCGCGCCTCGGAGCTGAAGGGCGTGGTCCTGTTCCTGGCCTCGGACGCCGCCAGTTTCGTCACCGGAGCCACCATTCCCGTGGATGGCGGCTGGACCGCCTGGTAAGCCCCCATGCCGCAACAACCGCCCCCGCCCGTCCGCATCGTTCTGCAAGCGCGCAGTTCCTCGACCCGCTTGCCGAACAAGGTGCTCTTACCGGTCGGAGGGCTGCCGCTGGCCGTGCTCTGCGCCCGCCGCGCCATGAACAGCGGCCTGCCTCTGGTACTGGCAACGTCCGATGACCCGTCCGACGACACTCTGGCCGGGCTGGCGGAGGCCTACGGCCTGACAGTGGTGCGCGGTCCCCTGAACAATGTTCTCGCCCGCTTTCTGTTGGCGCTGGAAGATTTGCCCGACGATGCCGTCTGCATCCGCCTGACCGGCGACAATTGCCTGCCCGACGGCGCCTTCATCGACAGCGTGATCGAAGGGATGCGGGCGAAGGGGCTGGATTATTTCGAGACCGACCGTCCCGGCCTGCCCTATGGCTTGGCGGCGGAAGCCGTGCGGGTGGGACTGCTGCGCCAGACCGCCGCCGCCAGCACCGATCCCGCCGACCGCGAGCATGTGACCAGCTGGGCGATCCGCCAGACCGGCTATCAGTCTCCTCCGGTGGGACTGCTTCGCTGCACCATCGATACCCCCGCCGATTTCCGGCGCATGGAGCGGCTCTTCGCCGGTTCGGCGGACGCCGTTCAGGAATCCTGGCAGAGCCTGGTCACGCGGCTGCAAAGCTTCCCCGATGCGCCACGGCGGAGCCTGCCCTTCACGGGGCAGGTGCAGCCCGTCCTGGGGACGGTTCAGCTGGGGCTGGCTTACGGCATTGCCAACAGCACGGGCGAGCCCAGCCTGGATCAGTCCTTGGACATCCTGGGCCACGCCCTGGCCAATGGCGTTGCCTGCCTGGACACAGCCCGAGCCTATGGCCGCAGCGAAGACAAGATCGGCGCTTTCCTACGCGATCAGCCCGGACGCTTCCGCATCGTCACCAAGCTGGACGCCTTCGCCGGACTGGACCATGACCTGACAGCCCCAATGGCCGAGAAGCTTGTGGATGCCAGCCTTTACCACTCCTGTCATGCCTTGGGCGTCCAAACCCTTGAGACCGTGCTTCTGCATCGCGCGGCCCACTTATCCACGCCGCTGTGGCAGGCGCTGAAAGAGCGCAAAAGCGACGGTCTGGTGCAGCGTCTGGGGGTTTCGGTGCAGTCGCCCGAAGAGCTTCGCACCGCCCTGGAGGATGAGGCCACCAGCCATGTGCAGATGCCTTTCAATATGCTGGATTGGCGCTGGGCCGAGGCTCGGGGCTGGCTGCGGCAAAGACCCGAGGTCACCGTCCATTGCCGCAGCACGCTGCTACAAGGGCTGCTGAGTGGGCAGGTTGCCGCTTGGCCGGCGATTGCGGGAGTCGATGGAAAACCGCTGAACCAGCTGCTGCGGTCACAGGCCGAAGCGTTCGGGCGGCAATCTCCCGCCGACCTCGCCTTTGCCTATGTCCGGGCACAGGACTGGATCGACGGATTGGTGTTCGGGGTCGAAACCCGCGCCCAGCTGGAAGAAAATCTGGCGCTCTTCGAGAGCCCGCCGCTGAGCCGGCAGGACGCCGACACGCTGGAAGCCAGCTTGCCCGCTCTTCCCGAGCAACTCCTTAACCCGGCTCTCTGGCCGAGGGGTTAAGGCGGCGCGACGCGGCGATGATCAGGGTGGGAGGTCAGCCTTTTTAAAGGCTGACCTGATCCAGATCGATGCCGAAATGCTGGAAGTAATCGCCCCAGCGCAGCTCCACCGAGGTCATCGCCAGATTGCTCTTGAAGCGATTCTCGCCATAGGCGCTGGTGCGGCGGACGATTTCCTTGGCGCTGTCCAGCGAGATTTGGGCAGCGTTCAGATCGCCCTGATTCTTCTCGGCCATGCATCGCGCGTAATAGGCAACCGCATGATCCGGGGCCATCTCGATCACATAGTTGAAGTCGCGGATCGCCTGCGCCGGGTTCTTGGTCAGATTCCGGTTCTGCAGGAAATTATAGTCCAGATTGGCCAGATAGTTCAGATGGCGCACTTCATGGGCCTGGAAGTTCTCGGTGCTGAGCGCCACCAGATCGCCCAGCGTGTCGCCGTCCCAAATGCCCCATTCCTGCACATAGCCGCGCTCGACGCAGGCCTTGTAGTCGTCGGTGCCCGGCAGCGGCTGGAAGGCATAGATCGAGCGCCAATCCAGATCCAGGCTGGAGGCGTAATTCAGCGTTTCGCGGACATTGTCCAGGGTTTCGAAATAGAAGCCCGTGATGAAATTGCTGCCGATCCAGACATTGTCATAGCGGCGGATTTCGGCGATGACCTCTTCGGCGATCCCTTCGGCCAGCGGCTTGTTGATGCGCTTCAGCGTCTCGGGATTGCCGGTCTCGATGGCCAGATTGAACTGGTTCAGACCCGTCTCGATCAGCGCCTGGATGACGTCGGGCTTCATGGCGGACACCTGGATGCCGCCACCCGACAGCCAATGAATCTTCAGATTGCGGGCCTTGATCTCTTCGCAAATGCCGATGACCTTGCGACGATCGAACATGATGTTGTCGTCGTTGAAGACAAAGGTATTGATGCCATAGGTGTTGACCAGGAATTCCATTTCATCGACGACCACGCTGGGTTCGCGATAGCGGATCTGCCGGCCCCAGAAGTCCTTGGACGAACAGAAGCTGCAACGGAACGGGCAGCCGCGCGACGCCGTCATGGTGGCCAGACGCACATCGTCGCGCTTCAACGTCCGGAAGGCGAAGTGACGGGCGTAGGTCGCATAGAATTCCATGTCGAACTGACTGCGGTCCGGCCAGGGATAGTCTTCGAGAGTCTTGGTAAAGGCTCCCTTGGGCACCTGATGCAGGGCCGGCTCGACCTCGTCCTGGGCGCTTTCGGGCAGCAGCGTCGTCAGGCTGGTCATCACATCCGGGCGATAGGAAATACCGTCGGTGCGGCTGGACGGCTCATAGCCTTCGCGCAGCGCCTGGACCAGATTGAGGAACGACTTTTCACCCTCGGAGAACAGCAGGAAATCCAGGTTGCTGTCGCGCTGGGCGATCTCGGGCGAGCCGCTGGGATAATTCCCGCCCATGACCACCACCGCCGAGGGTGCGATCTCGTTGATGATGGCGCAGGTCTTATGGGCCATGCGGGCGATGTTGTGGAACAGGCAGCTGACGCCGACGATATCCGGCTGGAAGCTGCGGACTTTCTCTCGCACGCCATCCCACAGGCCGTCCATATCGACAGCCTTGTCCTGCATGATCCGAGTGACCGCCATGGCATTGGCGTCGAACACCTCGACCACCACATCGTCCAGATGGGCTTGCAGATAAGACGAGATATATCCCAATCCCAGCGGAGCCTCGACGAAGGCGCCGCCCTTCAGGACGGTTTCCAGATGATAGCCATCGCCCACTGCGAAGGGATAGATCAGCAGCACCCGCTTGATGGCAATCGGATGGTAGACGGCGTGATCTTTGCTCATATGCTCGCCCTCAAAAAACCCTGAATAATTAGGGATTTAGAGTCTGTGATTCAGATAGTTGCGATCATCTATACAGGGCATCAAGAGGAAATAACAACCCCTCTGATCGCATCCACGACTTTCGCCACATTCCCTTCTGTCATGGCCGGGAACAGCGGCAGGGACAGACAGGCATCGTAATATTGATCGGCACCCGACAAGGTCAGCGCGCCGTAACGATCCCGGTAATAGGGCTGGCGGTGGACCGGCAGATAATGAACTTGGCTGCCGACGCCGAACGCACGCAGCCGCGCCATCACTTCGGCACGCTCCAGCCCCAGGGCTGCGAAGTCCATCTTGACCACATAAAGATGCCAGCCAGGACGGCTTTGAGCGACGCGGCCGATGGGGCGGACATGGGGCGACAGCCCCTCCAGCGCCCGATCATAGGCCGCCACCAGCTCTGCCCGCTTGGCGACAAAACCATCAAGCTTGCGCAACTGGCTCAGACCCAAGGCGCAATTGATGTCCGAGGCCCGGTAATTATAGCCCGGCGACGGCATCTCGTAATACCAGGGATTATTCTTCCCCTGACGATCCAACGCCTGTTCAGGGATCAGGAACTGATCGCGAATAATGCCGTGAGAGCGGGCCAGCCGCAGCCGTTCGGCCATGACCGGATCATTCAAGGTAACGGCGCCGCCTTCACCCATGGCGATGGTCTTGACCGGATGGAACGAAAAGCACGAGGCCACCGAATGGCGACAGCTTCCCACCGGCAGATCGCCGTCATAAAGCGTCCCGATGGCGTGGCAGGAATCTTCCACCACCGCCAGACCAAAACGCTGCAGCTCGGCCAAGGGCGCCGGCTGGCCATTCAGATGCACGGGAAAGATCGCCTTGGGCGTCAAAGACCCGGCGCGGCTCAAAGCCTCTTGGACTGCGTCCGCGGTGATCAGGCCGGTCTCGGGATCGACATCGCAGAACAAGACCTCGGCACCGACATAGCGGGCGGCGTTGGCCGTTGCCAGAAAGGTCAGGCTGGGCACCACCACCGCATCGCCCGGCCCAAGCCCCAGCGCCATGGCGCAGATGTGCAAGGCCGCGGTGCCGCTGTTGCAGGACACCGCATAACGCGCCCCCACCTTTTCGGCCAAAGCCTTCTCGAAAGCCTCGACCGTGGGGCCGGTGGTCAGGAAGTCTCCCCGCAAGACCTCGGCGACGGCGGCAATGTCATCCTCATCGATGGATTGCCGCCCATAGGGCAGGAAGGAGCCTTGCGCCACGGATCAGCCCTTGGGACTCGAGTCGATCATATCCAGCAGGCTTTGGGCATCCAGCCATTCATGATTGTTGTCGCTGGTGTAAGAGAAGCCGTCGGACAGACGCTTGCCGCCCAGCTTCAGATAATCCTCGGGCTCCCAGAAGGGGAAGATCGGCTCGATGACATAGCGGTCCGACAATTCCAGAGAATTGCGGGCATCGTCCTCGGTCACCATCACTTCATGCAGCTTCTCGCCGGGACGGATGCCGATGATCTTGTGCGGCAGCTGGGGAGCCATCGCGCTGGCGACATCCACAACCTTCATGCTCGGGATCTTGGGAATGAAAATCTCGCCGCCCAGGGTCAGCTCCAGGCTGGACAGCACGAAGTCGACGCCCTGCTGCAGGGTGATCCAGAAACGGGTCATGCGATCGTCGGTCACCGGCAGCGCATCAACGCCCTGTGCCAGCAGGCGCTGGAACAGCGGAACGATGCTGCCGCGCGAGCCGACCACATTGCCATAGCGGACCACGCTGAAACGAGTTCCCAGCGAACCGCTCAGATTGTTGGCGGCCACGAAGATCTTGTCCGAGGCCAGCTTGCTCGCGCCGTACAGATTGACCGGATTGGCCGCCTTGTCGGTCGACAGAGCCACCACCCGCGGAACCTGGTTCTGCAAGGCCGCCTGAACGACATTCTCGGCACCGATGACATTGGTGCGAATGCATTCGAAGGGATTGTATTCCGCGGCCGGAACCTGCTTCAGGGCGGCGGCGTGGATCACCACATCCACCCCGCGCATGGCCATGGCCAGACGGTCGCGATCCCGCACATCGCCGATGAAATAGCGCAGACAGGGGTAATCGGCCTGAGAGAAGACCTGTCCCATCTCGTACTGCTTCAGCTCATCGCGCGAGAAAATGATCAGGCGCCGCGGCTTGTAACGTTCCAGAATCACCTTGGTCAACTGGCGCCCAAAGGACCCCGTGCCGCCGGTGATGAGAATCGTCTGGTTGTCGAGGCTGAGGTTCTTGGGTTTGAAATCCCGAAGGGCCATTTCGTCGCTGTCCCGCATCTTAAGGTCTCGCCGATCCCCATAGCCTTCTATGCTGACAGCGGCTAAGGTGGCTGAGGCAGGCATCATAACCTGTGTCTTACCGAGGCTTCGTCTTATCGCCTTGCAGGGCGACTGTCAATAATTATGAATTCACCAATTGGCTGGATACACCCCATAACCCACAGATATATTTTTTAACACAAACGAATACCCACAATAAACCAAAGAGCAGCGCAGTATCTTACATCAGGTGATCATGAAAAGAATTCTTGCACACCTTAGCGCACACAAGACGATTGGCCTTGGGCATGCCGTCAGGACCGGCGCCTTGCTGAAGTCTTTGCCCTTCTCATTTGAGATGACTGTCGCCGGCCAAGGAGATCTTTGGCGTGGCTTTATGCCGGAAGGGCGTCACATCCCTGTCGCGGACGATCACCCTCAGGCATTGGCGGCAGCGGTCGAGGCCACGGCGCCCAATCTTATTCTGGTGGACTTCCCCACACCCTGCGCACGCCGATGGCAGGCTCTGGCGGGAAATGGCTGTCCCATCGCCGCGATCTTGGATGAAAGCGGGCTGGCCGCCGCCGATTTGGTGATGAATGGCACGGTGCTGGAAAGCCTTCACCACTATCATGGCTTGCGCCCTGGCGGGCGCGTTCTTGCCGGCGCTCCCTACGCGCTGCTCCGCCCGCCCTTTGCCCAGCATCCTTGGACCGGCCTTGGCGGCTCTGCGGTGACCGCCGTGATCGGCAGCGGCCAGGATGCCGCCGACTGGGCCTTTTTCTTGTCGAATCACTGGCCGGATCACCGGCTTGCCGACCTGACGCTGGTCGTCGGCAGCGCCTTCCCGGACATGCCGGGTCTCAGGGCGGTTACCGAACGGCGCGGCATCGCCGTCCGTCAGAATCTGTCGGCCGAGCAACTGGCCCTGCGGCTTTCCCAATCGGGAGCCGCCTTGATCACCGGCGGCATGATTCTTTACGAAGCCGCCTGTATCGGCGTTCCGTCCATCGTGTTTCCGCAAATTCCCAATTGCGTCCCGGAAGCCGACTGGTTCACCGAAGCCCGAGCCGTCATCAATCTTGGCCTATCGGGCGGACAGGACATGCCCGCCATCCTGCAAGGGCTCGCCCGCCTTCAGGGCGACGAGGGACAGGTCATGTCTCAAAGGCTGCGGTCGATCATCGACGGACAGGGGCTTCGCCGCGCCGCCGAGGCCATCGGCTCACTGGTCGGTCTTTAAACCCGCCACCACCAGCGGATCACCCGCATGGTCCAAGCCATCAATGGCGGCCATGCCCATGGCGACCACGGCTTCCTCGGCGCTTCCGCCCACATGCGGGGTGCAGAGGAAGTTCGGCAGGCCGATCAAGGTCATGTCCGAGGGCGGTTCGGTCGAGAAGACATCGAAACCGGCGCCGGCCAGATGTCCGCTTTGCAGCAAGGCGCACAGTGCCGCTTCGTCCACCATGCCGCCACGGGCGCAATTGATCAAAATCGCCCCAAGCTTCATCGCCGCCAGACGCTGCGCCGAGAACATATCCCGCGTCGAATGGTCCAGGGGAAGATGAATGCTGACGATGTCGGCCTGCGCCAACAGAGACTCGAGCCCCACCGGTTCGACCTGATGGGCAGCGTAAAAGTCAGGAAAATCCCGGATGTCATGGGCCAGCACACGGCATCCAAAGGCGCGCAAAAGCACCGCCAGATCCTTGCCGACATGGCCGCAGCCAACGATTCCCACCGTACGATCCGACAGCTGCCGTCCCATCAATTGCTGCCAGCCGCCCGAACGGATCAGGGCGTTGCCTTGGGGAATATGGCGCAACAAACCGATCATCATGGCGATGGACAATTCCGCCACCGAACGGCGATTGACGCCGCCGGTCCAGCCCAGCTTCTTACCCAGACGGCTCATGGCCTGAAGATCGATCATATCGAGCCCGACGCCGTATTTTCCCACCACCGTCAAGTCCGGCAGGCGGCTTAGGACGGATTCGTCCAGACGCTCCAGCGCCGTGATCGCCTTGTCATGGCCCGACAGGAACGCCACCAGGGCATCCCCGTTCATCGACAGCCCGGCATCATTGAAGGTCACGTCGGAATAGCGCTCCAGCAGCGCCGCCCGCAGGACCGGATGGCGCGAGAAAGACCGCGAGGCGACGGCGACCTTGCTCATCGCGCCGGCATCCGGCAGACACGGATAAAGGAGGCGTCGCGCAAGACCAGCCGGTTATAGCGGCAGATCTCATAGACGATGGTTTGCCAATCCGGCCGCCAGGGATAATCGGCGAAACGCATCACCGCGTCATTCTGGCTGCTGCTCAGGGACGACACGCCATAAGGAATCTTCTCGACGCGATTGGCCGTGAAGAACAGCCCGCCCGGCTTCACCACCCGGTCGATCAGGGCGAAATAATCCTCGACCTGCGCCGGGGTCATTTCCTGGAACGAGAAGGTGTTGACCGCCAGGGACAGCGACTTGTCCTGAATGATGTGAAGCTGCGCCGGGGTCAGGAAGACCAGATCGGCATCCAGCCCTTGACCCTTGGCGGCTTCGTTCGGCAGGGTCACGGTCAGCTTGGGGTTCTTGCGGGTCAGGAACTCCAGCGACCCCAGCAGGGTGCGCGGCAGATCGACGATATAGCAAGTGCCCTTGCGGCGCTGGAGCAGCAGGTTCGACAGATTGCCATTCCCGGCGCCGATTTCCAGATAGCGGAAGCCGTCATCGAACGCCCCGCAGGCATTCATGATGTTGTAGTTGTGATAGACGGCGTGAATTTCTCCGCTGGGCGCCGTCTCGGGCGAGTAGCGGCGATAATCGGCGGCGACGCTGGCGCTGTTGGGGAAAGCCCCCGGCGCCGCCGCCACCTTGCGATAATCCAGGCGATAGGGGCTGAGGGCGGCATGACGCACCTCTCCGCCCGCCGAGGCGATGTCATGCACCAGCTCGCCGGGATCCACCAGCGGATCGCTGGACATCACCATGTCGAAGGCGACATCGGTCGGCAGAACCGACAGATCGAGATAGAACCCGAACTTCGCCATCAGCCGCAACAGCACCTGGCGAATGACGATCCGCGAATAGCCTTTGGGATCGCTGGCCAGGCTCAGCAGCTTGCTGACGATGGAGCGGCTCTTCTGCGGTTCGTAAAAGCCGCTTTCCCCCTGAACCGAGAAACCGCCGTCGCCGGCGCTGACATCGATCCGGTCGTGGAAATAGCTCCAATAGCCGCTTAGGCTATGATCGGGAACGTCGCCGAATTCCGGCGAAGCCAGATAGGCGCGAACCCGTTCGCCCAGATTCTGATTGGCCATGATCAGTATTTCCCCCACAGCGGATCATCCTGCAGCGCCTTTTCCACATGCGAGACGTCGCCGGGGCTATCGACCGAATAGGTCGGGCGATAGGGATAGGGGGCCATATATTGGTGATAGCCATAGTCGTAAAGACGATTGGAATCACAGGCTTCCTGAATCTCCAGCGGCGAGGGCGGCAGCTCGGTGAACAGCTTCAGGAAATGCCAGCGGAAGCCGAAGATGCCGCCGACGCGGGTCGCGCCCATCTCGGGGCTGAAGCTCTTGCAGTAGGGGATCGGATTGCGCGAGGTATAAAGCACCCGGCCCGACAGATCATGAATGACCTTCAGGATGTCGGGGTTCAGGAACATCTCTTCCGTCAGGATCGGCAAGGTCAGCATCGAGCCATGCACCAGCTCGGGGCGCTCTTCGATGGCATTGACCACGGCGGCGATCATGTCGGGATTCATCAAGGGCTCGTCACCCTGGACGTTCAGAACGATATCGTCGGCCTCGACCTCGACACCGCACTTGGCCGCCGCTTCGGCCACGCGGTCCAAAGCACGGGTATGGGTGTCGGCGGTCATGATCACCGGATAGCCCTTGCTTTCGGCAAAGGCGCGAATTTCCTCGTCACAGGTGCAGACGGCCAGCACATCCCAGCGGGAGTACAGCTTGGCCCGCTCGAACACATGCTCCAGCATCGGGCGGCCGAGAATCTTGAACAGCGGCTTGCCGGGAAAACGGCTGGCGGCCATGCGGGCGGGAACAAGTCCGATGATCTTGGTCATCTTGGATACTCCGATCAGCTCTTCAGTGTGGCGTCGGTCAAAGACCAGCGCTGGCGCCATTCAGGGTCAGCGCAATAGATGCGATAGACGAGACGCATGGTTTCCAGGGCGTCGTTGGACGAGCCCGAAACGACGGTGCCGTTCCGCAGCACGGCGTCGGCGAATTCCCCGATCTCGTCGGCCCAGGAGGGGTCGGCGTTATAGCGGGTGGTCTGCTCCTTGGGGTCGCCCATATCGTCGTCCGAGGGCCAGACCACCGTCAAGGTTTCGGCGCCGTAGCTCTTGGAGCCCGACAGAATGCCCGACAGGATCAGCGCCCCCTTTTCCAGGGTGATCTCCAGATTGAAGCGATGCCGCCACTGGGTCGCGGTGGAATGCAGCATGGCGACCACGCCGCTCTCGGACCGCATCAGGGCATAGGCGTTGTCTTCCACGTCATGGCCCCAGAAATCGTTCGAGATGATGCTGCGGACATCGCGGAATTCGCCGCCGAACAGGCGCATCAGATCGACCATATGGATGCCCTGATCCAGCAGGATGCCGCCGCCGGCCACGGCGCGGTCGACTCGCCAGTCGGAATGGGCGCCATAGCTGATGAACTGCGACTTGCCATAGACGCCGCGCATGTTCAGAACCCGGCCCATCTCGCCGGACTGCAAGATCGCCAAGGCGTCGCGGACGGAATGGTGATAGCGGTGGTTGAAGCCGTATTTCAGCTTCAGCCCCGGATGCCGGGCTTCGCACTCCACCACGCGGGCGATGTCGGCGACATCGCGTCCCGGCGGCTTTTCGCAAAAGACATGCAGCCCGCGCTCCAGCCCCAGACAGGTGACTTCGGCGGCGACGTCGTTGGAGAGGCAGACGAACAGGCAGTCCAGCTGCTCGGCGTCCAACAGCTTGTCATAGCTGGTGTAGCAAGGCAGACCGTCCGGTAATTTGCCGTCCTCGGCAAAGCTGCGATCACAGACGGCCACCACCTGCATGTCGTCGCGCTTGTCGATGAAATGGCGGCGGCGCTTGCCGACCACGCCATATCCGGCGATTCCAACCCGCAGCTTGGACATCAGGAATGCTCCGGCGTGCGGTACAGGCCGGCCAGCCCATCATCGGGACGGCCCAGCCGGGCGGATTCGGAACAGCTGGCCACATCGACCCAGCCGCCTTCTTCGTCGGCGCGGTAAAAGGCGCTCAACAGGCGAATGGTGTTCATATTGTCCTGACGGCTGACCGGATAGGCGATGCCGTCGGTCATGGCCTTGGAGATGTTGCGATAGATCTCGCCATGGCCCAGTCCATAGACATTGCCCGAGAAATCCTCGGAACAGGCGGCGCAGGCTTCGGGATCGGGGGTGAAGACCTGCAGCTCGTTGACGGCGATGCCGCCCAACTGCGCCATGCCCAGCGAGCCAACCACGCTCAGCGAGGCTTCATAGTCGATGGGACGGGCGGCGGTGGTGACTTCCAAGGTGCCGACCACGCCCGAGGGATAGGTGAAGGTGCCGACGGCGGTGTCTTCCACCTCGATCTCGGCGCCCAGGGTGCGCATGGTGGCATTGACCCGCTCGACCTCGCCGCCCAGATAGCGCAGCAGATCGATATGATGGATGCCCTGATTGGTCAGAGCGCCGCCATCCTGAGCGAAGGTGCCGCGCCAGGGGGCCAGATCGTAATAACGCTGCGGACGGCACCAGCGGGTCCGCACAGTGATCAGGCGGATGTCGCCCAACTCCCCCTCGACGATCGCCGTCTTGACCCGCTGCACCGCCATGTTATGGCGGTTCTGGAACACCGGGAACAGCTTCAGCCCTCGGGATTCGGCGGCGTCATAGGCTTCGGCCAGATGCGAGGGCTTCATGAAGGTCGGCTTCTCGACCACCACATTCTTGCCCCAGCGGGTGATCATCTCCATGGCATGTTCATGATGCATGCCCGACGGCGTGATCACCGAGACCACGGAAATCTCGGGATGCTTCGCCAGCATCTCGCGGTAGTCGGTGTACCAGGGAACGCCGAACTCGGCCCCATAGGCCTGAGCCTTTTCCGCCACCAGATCGCAGACGGCGCCCAGCGCGACGCCGTTGGCATCACGGATCGAGCGGGCGTGATGGCCGGCGATGCGGCCGCAGCCGACCAGGGCGACGCGGATGGCGTTGGGATTGCTGTTGGACATGCTCAGTTCTTTCCCTGAATCACCGCAGTGATGCGTTCGATGACCGGCGCGAAAATCTCGGGCGTGGTCGAGGAGAAACGGCTGAAACCCTTCAGGCAGGGTTCGGCGAAGTCTTTACGATAAAGGACCATCGGTTCCAAGGCGGCATGCACGGCGGCAGCCTTTTCGCCAAAGGCCACATGCATGAAGTTGCCGTAGCCGCGCAGCGTGCGCAAGCCCAAGCCCTCCATGGCCGACAGGAAGAGCTCCTTGCCGTCCAGCAGGCGCCGGACCGAGGCCAGCATGGCGTCCTGATGATCCAGCATGCGCTCGAAGGCGAAGACCGCCACGGTGTTGCATTCATACATGGGCCGCACCTTGTGTAGCAGCACCGCCACTTCCGGCAAGGCGACGGCATAGCCGAGACGCAGCCCGGCGCAGCCCCAGGCCTTGCCGGTCGAACGGGCGACGATCAGATGCGGCATCTCGGCGATCCAAGGCACCACGGTCTGGTCGTAGAAGGGATAATAAGCCTCGTCCACCAGCATGGCGGCGCCGACCTCGCCCGCCGCCGCCAGGATGGCGCGGAACGCCTCGGGCTCGAAAACCGTGCCGGTGGGGCTGTCGGGATTGGGAATGCAGACCAGCTTGGGCGCGATCCGGCGGATAGCCTCGATCACCGCCTGGGGATCAAGGACCGGCCCGTTTTCCGAGGGGGCATAGTCCAGCTCGTACAGGTCGGCCCCGTACATCTTGGAATAGACCGGATACATGGCGAAGGTCGGCTTGGTGATCAGCACCTTGTCGCCTTCGCCGACGAAGGTCTCGAACACCGCGCGGATGACGCCGTCGGAACCGGCCGCCAGCAGCAGATTGCCGGGCGTCACCCCCAGATTGGCCGCCAGCTTGGCATAAAGCGCCGCCGATTCCGGATAGGTGAAATAGGCTTCGGGCGGCAGGCCGCGCATCACATCCGTCACCACCGCCGACAGGGCCGGGTCGGTGTTCTCGTTCTTATCCAGCCACAGCTTGGCGGGATCGCGAGGCGTGCCGCTGGTCCAGTCGGGACGCGTCAGGGCCGGACTGGCGACGGGCGTGCGGGGGGTCGGCGTCAAGGACATGGCGAAGTCTCGTTCACCTTAAAAAGGGAACCGCCCAAGGCGGCGCGGGATGCGCCCGCGAAGCCGCGTATTCGGCGGCAATTCCGGCTTTCTGTCAACTCATACGGCGTCATGCAGCGACTTCGTTCAGGGCAAAGAGCGGATCACCCGCGCCGGAATCCCTCCCGCCAGCACGTTCTCGGGAATGTCGCCGGTCACGATGCTGCCCGCCGCGATGATCGAGCCATCGCCGATGGTGACCCCCTTCAGGATCATCGATTGCATGCCGACCCAGACATTCTTGCCGATGACCACATCCTGATCGCCGGGGATATCCACATTGCTGCCCCGCTGATCCGCCGGCCACAAAATATGATAATGCCCATCGACGATAGTGACATTGGGGCCCAGCAAGGTGCCGTCGCCAATGCTGATCTTGCGGCTGCGGGCGGTGATCGAGGTTCCGTTCAACCCAACGCCATCGCCGATTTCAATGCGGGCATCGGGGGATAGGGCGGCAATTCGGATCGGCGCATAAAGAGACGAAGCCACCGTGCGGATCGAGGAGGAATTCAAGATCACGTCCCGCCCCAGGTGGATCACCGCTCCGGGGGCCTTGATGATCTGGGCTTTGCCATAAACCTTGGGCGGCCCCTCCTGCTCGATCCCGAACCACCAGCGTTGCAGGCCATAACTGATCCGCCCCACCAGATCAGGCCATATCCAGCGCCAGCCCATGCCGATCAGACAACGCCGATGCAGCGTCAACGGCTGGGCCAGGATGGATGCCAGACGCCCAAGGGACCAAGGCCGGGTTGTCATAGAGAACCTCTCTTCGCGGGACTGTCCCTAGATTAGTGGGCTCTCCCAGGCCTGACAAGCACCTCGCCCCTTCCCGCCAGCCTTGCCAATTCCGGGGGATTTTCGTAATGATCGCCCTCATGTCCAAGCCCCAAGCCCGCAGCCGGCGCCTGTTGCTGCACTATCCGACGGACGGCCAGTTCAGGCCGGATGACATTGCTCTCGCCGCCTGGGCTTTCGTGGGGCACGAGGCGGATTTCCCCATTTACTCCCGACTGGACAGCGTCCCCGGCATCGAATCCGTCGAGGAGCAGCGTATCGAATCAGAACGCTGGGAACCCGTCTTCTGGTCCATGCTGGAGGATGAGGCGCATTTCCTGCACCAGCATCACCAGGGCCGGCGATCTCTGGACTACTGGCGCTATCTGGCGGCTCCGCATGTGATGATGCTGTCCTCGATGGTCCGGGCCCGCTGGATCTGCGTCGAGCGGGCGCTGCACCGCTTTGCCGAAGACAGCCTGACCACCGACCTGCTGACCGGCCCCTGGCGCGGCCCCATCACCGGCCCCGGCGAATTGATGAGCCTGTTCATGTGGTCCGAGGAATTCGGCCACTGGCTGAGTTCGAGAATCCTGCGTCTTCTGGCTCCCGCCAATGTCACCGTCAGCGCCGAACGCCCCGCCGAGCCCTGCACGCCGCCGACCCGGGAAGCCCTGGACAGTGCCGCCGGGGGCTCGTTGGCGCGGCAGCTTTACGACCGCTTCGTCCTGCCGGTGGCCAACATCACCGGACCCAGCCGTCTGGAACGATTGGCCATCGCCGCCTGGATGTGGCTGAAGCCCAATCCCCGGACCAGCCGCCGCCTGCCGCCGCCCCAAGCCGGGCAACTGCCGCCGGCGCCCCCTTATCCCGCCGCCCTGACGACGCTGCTGAGCGAACTGATGACGGAACTGCGTCCCAGCTTCGTCCTGGAGCCGCTCCCGGCGCAGGGTCCGCGGCGGAAGGGAAAGCTGCGCCTCAGCTATGCCGATTATTCGGACCATGCCGCCCGACGCAAGCATGCCGAATGGCGCGAAGCCGGGGGGCGCATCGCCTTTGCCCAGCATGGCAGCGATTACGGCCTCTCGGTTCCCCTCGCCAGAACGCCGCAGATGGAATATCGCGAGGATGCCTTCCTGACCTGGGGCTGGACCCGGCACGGCGATTATCAGGGCAGGTTCCTGCCCATGCCCATGCCCAAGCTTCGCGCCCTGCATGATCGGCATCACGGCGGCGACGACCGGATCGTCATGGTCAGCACCACCATCAATCCCGGCATGGAATGCTTTTTGGGCTGGCCCGGCTCGGTCCTGGGATATGTCTCGGGCAAGACGGAGATCCTGCGGGGCCTGCTGGCCAATGGCAAAAAGGTCCGCTATCGGCCGTTCCTGTACGAAAAGCACACGATGGCCATCGAGCAGCATATCCTGACGGCCAATCCCCAGGCCGAGATTCTGCAGGGCTCCATGTGGGAAGGCATCCAGTCTTCCCGCTTGCTAGTGCTGGACCATTACAGCACGCCGTTTCACGAGGCGCTGGTCTCGAATACGCCGACGGTGCTGTTCTGGTCGCCGCTGTCACCGGGAGTCTCTCCCGACAACCGGCACTTCTTCCAACGGTTCCGCGAACTTGGCGTCATTCACGACACCCCAGACAGCCTGGTCCGCCAGGTCGAGGAAATCTGGCCGGACGTGGAAGGCTGGTGGCGGCGCCCCGAACTGCAGGCCCTGCGGCAGGAATTCATCCGGCAGCATGCCCGGACCAGCCGCTGGTGGCTTGTCCACTGGCTTGGCAAACTCTGGAACCTCTGACCTGCCGTCTATTGTTCCCTTGGAAGGCTGGTGCTAGCCTGGGGACGCATCCTTTTTCATTCTCGACGAGGCTCTTTTGACCCTTCTGATTAACGGGCATGCCATCGGCCCTGGCCACCGTCCTTATGTCATTGCCGAAATGTCCGGCAACCATAATGGCGACCTGTCCCGCGCCTATCAGTTGATCGAGGCCGCCAAGGCTGCCGGAGCGGATGCCGTCAAGCTGCAGACCTATACCGCCGACACCATCACCATCGACCATGACGGCCCCGGCTTCGTGATCGAGGGCGGGCTGTGGGACGGCCGGTCCTTGTACGAGCTGTACCAAGAGGCCTCGACCCCCTGGGAATGGCACCCCGCTCTGTTCGCCAAGGCCCGCGAGCTGGAGATCGATATCTTCAGCAGCCCCTTCGACCCCACGGCCGTGGATTACCTCGAGTCCCTGGGCTGCCCCGCCTACAAGATCGCCTCGTTCGAACTGGTCGACATTCCCCTGATCCAAAAGGCCGCGCGGACCGGCAAGCCGCTGATCATGTCGGTCGGCATGGCCAATGACGCCGAGATCGAAGAGGCAGTGGCCGCCGTCCGGGCATGCGGCAATGCTCAGATCGTCCTGCTGCATTGCGTGAGCGCTTATCCCGCTCCGGCCTCAGACATGAATCTGGCGGCCATCGGCCGGTTGGCGCAGCGGTTCGGCACGGCCTCGGGCCTGTCCGACCATAGCATGGGCATCACCGTCCCCGTCACGGCGGTCGCCCTGGGCGCCAGCGTCATCGAAAAGCATTTCACCCTTCGCCGTGCCGACGGCGGCCCCGATTCGGGCTTCTCTCTCGAAGCCCATGAGCTGGCCGAGATGGTCTCGGCCTGCGCGACGGCCCATCAGGCCATCGGCACCGCCGAAGTCCGCCAGTGCGACAGCCAGGAAGGCAACAAGGTGTTCCGCCGATCGCTTTACGTCACCGCCGACATTGCTGCCGGAACCGCCATCACCGAAGCCCATGTCCGATCGATCCGCCCCGGATTCGGACTGGCGCCGAAGCATCTGCCTGCGGTTCTGGGCAAGACCGCCGCCCGCGATCTGAAGAAAGGCGAACCCTTCGATTGGTCGATGATCGTCTCGGCATGACCCGTCTTGTCTCCATCATGCAGCCGACCTTCCTACCCTGGGTCGGCTATTTTGATCTGATCGACCAGTCGCATCGCTTCATCTATCTGGACAATGTCAAATTCTCGCGGCAGTCCTGGCAGCAGCGCAATCGCATCAAGACGGCCTCGGGACTCCAATGGGTTTCCCTGACCGTCGAAGCCAGTCAAACCCAGGGCGATGATCTGACCAAGGCGCAGATCAAGGACACCGCCCGCCTGCGCAAGCTGCTGCAAACCATTGCCCAAAGCTATGGCAAGACCCCCTGCTTCGCCGCCGTCATGCCGGGCGTGACAGCCTATCTCGAAGGTCTGTCCGACGGCCTGCCCTTGGCCGATGCGAATATTCGCTTCATCGACTGGGCCTGCGAGATGCTGGGCATATCGACCCCGCGCATTCGGGCGTCGGATCTGGTCGAGGATGAAGACCGCAGCCGCCGGCTGGTCCGCCTCTGCCAAGCCGCCGAAGCCGAGGTCTATTTATCGCCCGCCGGGGCCGCGGACTATTTGCAAGAGGATGCCAGCTGCTTTGCCGAGGCCGGTCTGCCGATCGTCATCCAAAGCTATGCGCCATGCGAATATCCGCAGCTTTATCCGCCGTTCCAGCCGTTTGCCTCGGTGCTCGATCTTCTGATGAATCAGGAGCCCGCGCAGGCTCTTGCGGTCATTCGGCAGGGGCGCCGCGCCAACCAGCCCCTGGCGGCCTGGCTGGCGGCGCAGGAACAGGCCTAGCGGCGGCGGAACAGATAGTTGTAGATCGTCGAGGTGGGGCCATCGATGATCTCGGAATGCTTTTGCGACACCAGCACGAAACCGGCCTCTTCGATCTGCTTCACGATCTGGCCGGTATGGTCGGGACGCCCGGCATCCAGTTCGATGGAAATGCTTTTCAGCTGCGGCCCCCGCAACAGGCCCTGAGCCCCCAGAACGATCTTATCCTCGATTCCATCGACATCGATCTTCAGATGATTGGGAGCGGGAACCTTGAAATGCTCCAGGAAGTCATCGGCGCGATAGCCGACCATGCCCTGCGAGAAAACCGGGCGATAATGGTTGCCGTCGTAACCCACCGGCTCGTTGAAGCTGTTGCAGGCGGCGCCCATCTGGCCATCCTGCAGCAGGAAGGCGCCCACCGTCGTTTCATCCGCCAGAGCCAGGCAATAGGCCATCGCCAGATCCGAGAAGCCGTTGATCTCGATATTGCGGTTGATGACGTAATAGTTCCCGGACAAGGGCTCGAAGGCCAGAACCCGAACCCCTCGGCGCGCGGCGTAAAGGGTGTAAAGCCCCACATTGGCGCCCACATCCCACAGCACGTCGCCGGGGCTGAAGCTGTCGATCCACTCCAGCGTCTCGGGCTCCTTGGTAAAGAAGGTCTCGGCGCGCCAGCGGGTCAGATCGTTGGGACTATAGAAATGGATCGGCCCGAACGGAGTCCCATGAGTCTCCTGGGTCACGCATTGCAGGCCCAGCGCATCGGAGAGAACCCGCTTCAGACGCAGCTGATTCCGCCCCCCCAAAAGACCGACCAGCCCCTTCAGGCCATTCACCACAAGACGACGGGCGCTCATTCCAGAGATTCCCTTATTTCCGTTGAAGAGAACCGCCGCAGACTAGGCCGGAACCCCAAGAATACCAATGGGGCGCGAGGATATACCGCCTTTTCAAGGCTTGTCCACACCGACCAGGATGAGCCGCCGGAGCATCTTGGCAAATGTTTCCCCTGGCGCCCGCTATCGCCATCCGCTATTGGGAACGGCATCGACCATCGGGGGTGACTTGGCATGGAAACGCCGCAGACACTGGCTTTGCAGGATCTCAAGCAACGCGCCGTCGACGCCGCCCGGCAGGCTGGCCGCCTTTTGGCGGCGCGATCCGCCGACTATGACCAGATCAGCAGCCAGGACGGGCGCGATGTCAAGATGGCCGCCGATCTGCGTTCCGAAGCTTTGCTGGCGGAACTGTTGGCGCCGTCCGGGATCCCGGTTTTCTCCGAAGAGGCGGGCTGGGTCTCGGGGCAGGACGAGTCCCTGCGCTGGGTGGTCGATCCCCTGGACGGCACCGCCAACTATTCTCGCGGCACGCCGCTCTGCTGCGTCTCCATCGCCTTGATGCGGAATGACAAGCCCCTGCTGGGGGTCGTCCATGATTTCTCACGCGATGAAAGCTTCAGCGGCATCGTCGGCATCGGCGCCTGGCTGAACGACAGCCCCATGGCGGTCAACCCGGTGCCGGAAAAGCGGCAGGCCATTTTGGCGACCGGCTTCCCGATCCGCCGCGACTTCGATGCCGCCAGCATGACCGCCTTCGCCCTTGAGGTCAGCCAATGGAAGAAGGTCCGGATGCTGGGCTCGGCCGCCCTGTCGCTGGCCTATGTCGCCGCCGGCCGCTTCGACGCCTATTGGGAAGAGCGCATCATGCCTTGGGACGTCGCCGCCGGCTGGGCGCTGGTCGAGGCCGCCGGAGGACAGACCCTGGCCAAGATCACCGCTCTCGACCAACCCCTGGACCTGTTCGCCGCCGCGCCGCCGCTGGTCCAGTCCTGGCGGGCTTGACAGGCCCATCCTCCTCGATTCATCGTGCCGATGGACTAGATTTAGAGTGATACCGATGCTGTTTCCCCGCCGCCGCTATGCTGACATTGGCAGTTTCGCCTCCGACTATTATCAGGAGACGAGCCGCGCCGCCGCCAGCATCGATCCGGACCGTCTGGCCGCCGCCGCCGCCGCGCTGGGCAAGACCATCGATGAACGCCGCTGGATCTATGTCTGCGGCAATGGCGGATCGGCGGCGATTTCCAACCATCTGTTCTGCGATTTCGTGAAAGGCATCCAGACGGACACCGAGCGCCGCCCCAAGGTGATGTCGCTGAGCGCACATCTTGAAATGATCTCGGCGATCGGCAACGACATCGGCTATGACGATGTCTTCATCTATCAGCTTCGAACCATGGCCGAGCCCGGGGACTTGCTCTTGACCATCAGCTCGTCGGGCAATTCCGAGAATATCGTCCGCACCGTCGAATGGGCCAAGGAGCATGGTCTGGCGACGGTCGCCCTGACGGGATTCGACGGAGGCCGCAGCGCCGCTCTGGCCGACGTCAACCTGCATGTCGATTGCCATAATTACGGCATCGTCGAGGATCTGCATCAGTCGATCATGCATCTGCTGGCGCAATATCTTCGCCAGGAACGCATGACCCCCAGCAAGTTCGGCGTCTGTAAATTCTGACCGCGATGAATGCGCCTTCCCGCTCTTGGGTGACGGTTCTTGCCGCCGAGACCATCAGCGAGTCTGAGCTGTCTCGCCTATCCCTAAGCCTTCCAGACGCCGTCTGGTGGTTTCTGGGAAACAGTTATCCCGACCTTCTGACCTTGCGCCAACAGCTTCCCCCGGCTTGGCGGGAAGGGGATATCGCCGACCGATTGGGCCATGCCTCGCGGACCCTCCGCGAGGATTACCGCAACCTTGATCAGGCTTTGCATCTGCCTGCGACGGATCTGTGGTGGTGGGAAGCCTCGGCCTTGGCCGAGCGCAATCCCAATTCGTCGGATGTTTTGCTGACGGCCAGCCGCCTGGCGGTCGTCGATTCCATCCTGCCCGAACCGGGACCGCATATCCTCATCGCCGAACCCGCCTTCGCCAGATATTTGTATCTTCGCCTGCGACAATTCGGGCAGCCCGTTCACTGGGGCGATGTTGGACAAAGCCTCCCCGGGGCCAAGCGGCTGACCCAGATCAAGAACGGCCTTCGCTGGCGGATGCAGGCCGCCGTCAACAGCCTCAAGCCGACCATCCGCGCCGGACAGCGTTGGTGGCTGCTGCGCCGTCTGCGCCGGACCCAGCCTTTGCCGCTGGCCGAACTGCGACAGGCAAACGCATTGGTGGTCAGCTGGACCAATCCCAAGACCTTCGCCGAAGGGGTTCCCGCCCAAGATAATCTGCTGGGCTGCTTGCCCGCGGCAGCTGCCAAGGCGGGACAGAAGATCGCCTATCTGGCCAAGCCGCTTTGGTGGACCAGCCCCTTCGCCGAAACCGCCGCAAATACGCTGAAGGGCGGCGCGCCGGTGGTATTCCTCGAAGATTGCCTGCGGCCTTGGGACATTCTGCGCGGATTGCTGGAAAGCCTAATGCTGACCCATCGCTGCCGCCGTCTGCTGCGTCGGCAAACCAGCCTGTTGGCCGAGGCCGCCCGCTATGAGCTTCCCCGTCAGGCGATCCGCGCCGCGACCCTGCACGCCAGCTTGCTGCGGGCCGTCCCGGCGGGCCTGAAGCGGCTGGGACTTGCGCCAGACATCATCGCCTATCCTTGCGAAAACCACCCTTGGGAAAAGACCTTGCTGCAGGGCGCCGCCCGGCATCTGCCGGACAGCCGTCTCGTCGCCCTGATGCATGCGCCGTCGCCGGGGCAGGATGTCAGCTATCTGCCCAGCCGGAACGATCTGGAAATTGGCCATATTCCACACCGCCTGCTGGTCCTGGGCGAGCATTGGCGTCAGGTTTACCTGTCCATAGGCTTCCCCCCCGACCGGCTCGACGTGGTCGGAGCGGTCCGCTATGTGCAAATGCCCGAAGCGCCGCCGCCGCCGGACTCGGGCGATGGCTGGAAGCTGCTCTGCTGCACCGGCATCAATCTGGGAGAATCCATCGAGCTGACGGTCAAGGCCGCCCAAGCCATCCAAGGGCGAACGGATCTCACCCTGACCATCAATTTCCATCCCCTGGTGGACGACCGCTTCCGCGCCGCCGTCCAGACCGCCGTCGAGCGCTTCGGCCAAGCCGACCCCGCCCGCATCGTCTATAGCCGCAAGGGCGTGCGCGATCTGCTGGGGGAAAGCCATCTGGTGCTGTATGAAAACACCGCCGCCGCCTATGACGCCGGCTGGAATGGCCGCACCTTGGTCCATGTCGGCTCGGAAGTCCGCCTGGACCTGGACACCATGATCGAGGGCGGCGCTCACTCGGTCCTCACCGCCGGGCAATTAAGCCGTTTGCTGGACAGCCTTTTGGTCGGCGCCTACCGGGACAAGACGGCCCAACAACGCCAGTTGATCACCCGCTGCCTGGGGCCGGTGCGCGAACAAGCCTTTCTCGACTGCCTGCCAAAACGCGGCGTGAGTTGATTTTCGCTGGCCGATGCGCCAATCTCTGCCCCACATCTTATACAGGAACGCAGTCTGCGAGCCCCTTTCATGAAAACAGTCATTCTCTGCGGCGGAAAGGGCACGCGCATCCGCGACGTTTCCGACCAGATCCCCAAGCCGATGATCCCCGTCGGCAACTATCCCATCCTGTGGCACATCATGCAGGGCTATGCCGCCGAAGGCTTCAAGGACTTCGTGCTGTGCCTTGGCTATAAGGGGTCGGTGATCAAGGATTTCTTCCGGCATTACCGGGAAACCATCAGCACCTTCACCATCGATTTCGCCAAGAATGGCGAGATCACCCACGAAGATTTCCACCAGGACATCGACTGGCGCGTCACCCTGGCCGACACCGGCGAGGAAAGCCTGACCGGCTCGCGCATCAAGAAGGTGGAACGCTTCATCGGCCAGGACGACTATTTCCTGCTGACCTATGGCGACGGCGTGTCCGATGCCCCCATCGCCAAGATGGTGGAATTCCACAAAGCCCATGGCAAGGCCATGACCGTTTGCGGCGTCCGCCCGCCGGGCCGCTTCGGCGAGCTTGAGACCGACGACCAGAGCCGCATCATCGAATTCAACGAAAAGCCCCAGGCCACCGGCGGCCGCATCTCGGGCGGCTTCTTCGTCTGCTCGCGCAAGGTGCTGGATTACCTGGACGCTGGCCGCATCGACGAGATCCTCGAGACCGAGCCCATGCGCCGCCTGGCCCGTGACGGCGAGATGGTGATGTATCCCCATGACGGCTTCTGGCAGTGCATGGACACCTATCGCGACTATGCGCTGCTGAACGATCTGTGGAACGGCGACAAGGCGCCCTGGCGCAAATGGTAGATCTGTCGATCCTGAAGGGCCGCCGCATCCTGGTCACCGGCTCGACCGGCTTCAAGGGCAGCTGGCTCTGTTCCTGGCTGCTGGAGCTGGGAGCCGAGGTTCACGGCTTCGCCCTACCGCCTGCGGACGACGCGCCGCTGTTCCGGCAATTGCGGCTGGATGAACGCATTCATCAGATCTATGGCGACATCCGCGATCTGGACAGCGTGCAGGCCGCCTTCCAGGCCGCCAAGCCCCAGGCGGTGATCCATCTGGCTGCCCAGGCGCTGGTCTTCAAAAGCTATGCCGAGCCCAAGCTGACCTTCGACACCAATGTCGGCGGCGCCACCAATCTTTTGGAAACCGTGCGCCTGACCCCGGACCTGAGCTCGCTGGTCTTCATCACCTCGGACAAATGCTACCGCAACAAGGAATGGGTGTGGGGCTACCGCGAGAATGACGAGCTGGGTGGGGCGGACCCCTATTCCGCCTCCAAGGCTGCCGCCGAGCTGGTGTTCTCGGCCTATTGCGAATCCTTCCTGGATACCCGCCCCGAGCTGATCACCGCCGTCGCCCGCGCCGGCAATGTCATCGGCGGCGGCGACATGTCGGACAACCGCATCGTTCCCGATTGCATCCGCTCCTTGCGCAAGGGCGAAGCCATCACGCTGCGCCGTCCCAACGCGACCCGCCCCTGGCAGCATGTGCTGGAGCCCCTGTCGGGCTATCTGGCCCTGACCTGCGGGCAGCTGGCCAAGAACCGGACCGCCTGCGGCGCCTGGAATTTCGGCCCCAATGCCGAGAATATCGAAACCGTCGAGACCCTGACCCGCAAGGTGGTCGAACGCTGGGGCTCGGGCGAAGTGATCGTCGATCCGGCCTCGTCCAATCTGCATGAAGCGCAATTGCTGATGCTGAGCAACGACAAGGCCAAGACCGGGCTGGGCTGGCGTCCGCGCTGGTCCTTTACCCAGGTGGTCGAGCGCACCGTCGATTGGTATGCCCAGGTCGGCGCCGGCGAAGACCCGATCGGCGTCACCCGCCGCCAGATCGCCGATTATGTGGGAACCCAGGCATGATCGACGGCGTCTCCATCATTCGCCCTAAGCATTTCATCGACGAGCGCGGCTCGGTGATGCGGATGCTCCGCACCGATGATCCCTATTTCCAGAACTTCGCCGAGATCTATTTCTCGACCGTCAATCCCGGCGCCATCAAGGGCTGGAAGCGTCATAACGAGATGACCATGAACATCGCCGTTCCCATGGGACGGATGCTTTATGTCCTCTATGACTCCCGCCCCGGCAGCCCGACCCAGGGCATGATCCAAGAGATCGACATGGGCCCCCACGACTATAAGCTGGCGATCATTCCGCCCGGCCTGTGGACCGGCTTCAAGAGCCTGGGCGACGGCCCGGCCCTGGTGGCCAACTGCCCCAGCATCCTGCATCGCCCGGACGAGGCCGACAATCTTCCCATCGACGATCCGTCCATCCCTTATCACTGGGCCTGAAGCATGAGCGCCGCCCCGCGTGTTAGCCTGCTGATGTCGGTGTTCAACGGCGAGGCCTATCTGCGCCCCGCCCTGGACAGCGTGTTGGGCCAAAGCTTCCCGGATTTCGAATTCATCGTCATCGACAATGGCTCGACCGACGGCACCACCGCCATTCTGGACAGCATCACCGACCCCCGGATGGTGCGGCTACGCAACGACCAGACCAAAAGCATCACCGCCGCCCTGAAGCAGGGCTTCGCCGTCGCCAAGGGGGACTATGTCGCCCGCCTGGATGCTGACGACATCGCCCTGCCCGACCGCTTCGCCAAGCAGGTGGCCTATCTGGACGCGCACCCCGACGTGACCTTGCTGGCCTCGGGCTGGTTCGACCTGTTGCCCGATGGACGGCTGGTGGAACGTGCGGCGGATGCCAACCAGACCCAGGAACAACTGCTGCAGGTTCTGGCCTATCGCAACATGCTGGTCCATTCGACCCTGATGATGCGCCGCGCCGAAGTGGCCGCCCTGGGGGATTATCCGGCGGAATTTCTGTTCGCCCAAGACTATGCGCTTTATCTCAAGCTGCTGAAGGCCGGACATCGGCTGGCCGCCCTGCCCGAACCGCTGGTGCATCTGCGTCATCATATCCAGCAGTTCTCGGTGCGCCCGGAAACCGCCCTGCTGCGCGCCGACGAAGAAGAGCGGCTGATGATCATTGCCGCCGGACTGACCGGCGTCTGCGCCGAATCCCGCCGCCGCAACCGCCGGGGCTTGGCCTCGATCCGCGTCCGCAAGGGCGGCGCCCTTTGGCGCAGCGGCCGCAAAGCGGGCGCCGTCGCCGCCTGGGCCGGAGCCCTGCTGGCTGATCCGACTTCCTGCCTGAGCGAAGGACTGTCCCGGCTCTTGCGGGGGCGCTGATCCATGCGCCTGCTGGTTCTCGCCCAAGGTTACCCCTCGCCCGCCAATCCCATCGCCGGGGCCTTTCATCGCAATCAGATGGCGGTGTTGAGCAAGCTGGGCTGCGAGGTGACGCTGGTCGCCCCGACCCCTTGGGTGCCGCCCTTCCTGGCCGATCGCAATCCCCGCTGGCGGGCCATGGCCGAGATGCCGCGCGAGCAGATCGATGGAGATGTCCGCATCCTGCGTCCGCGCTATCTGACCAGCCCGCGGGAAAATCGCCTCTGCCTGTCGCCCCTGACCCAAGGCTGGGCGGTGGATGGGTTGAAGCTGCCCAAGCCCGACATCATCCACGCCTTCTTCGCCCTGCCCACCGGGCTGGTGGCGCGGCATGTCGCCAAGAGCTTCGGCCTGCCCTATCTGCTGACCCTGCTGGGCGACGATGTGACCATCTATCCCCACTATCATGCTTTGTCGCTGGCCCTGTTCCGCCGCGCCATGACCGGAGCCGCCGCCGTCACCGCCAATGGCCCGGCCTTGGCCACCCTGGCTGAACAGCTTTCAGGCCGCCCGGTCGAGGCCTTGAGCCTGGGCGTGGATTTCAGCCGCTTCGACACCCTGCCCGACAAGGCCGAGGCCCGCCGCCAGCTGGGTCTGCCCGAAGACAAGACGATCGCGCTTTATGTCGGCTATCAGGTGCCGCAGAAGGGCATGGCCGAGCTGGATCAGGCCCTGCGCGACATCAGCCGCCCCGATCTGCTGACCGTCTGCGTCGGCGATGGGCCTGAGCGGGCGCGGCTGGAGGCCAATCCCGCCATCCTTTGCACGGGCGCTCAGCCGGGCGAGCGCATCCCGCTTTACATGCGGGCCGCCGATCTGCTGCTGCTGCCGTCCCATCACGAAGGCCTGCCGACCGTGGTCATCGAAGCCGGCGGGGCCGGGCTGCCGGTGCTGGGCAGCGATATCGGCGGCATCACCGATCTGTTGGGCGAAGGGCGCGGCTTCATCCATCGGGTCAAGGACGCCGACTCTCTGGCGGCGGCCTTGTCTCAATGTCTCGACGCCCCCCAGGAACGGGCTTTGCGCGCCCAAAGGCTGGCGGAGTTCGTCCGCGCCAAGCATGATGTGGTCGGAAATTGCCGCCGCTTGATGGCGATCTATCAAGGAGTGCTGAGCCCATGTGCGGCATAGCCGGTCTTTTACGCGATACCTCGCCCAGCAATCTGGAATTCGACGCCCTGCGCATGGCCGAGGCCATTACCCATCGCGGGCCGGATTCCACCGGCGTCTGGGTGGATGGCGAAGCCCATGTGGCCTTGGCCCATCGCCGCCTGTCGATCCTCGACCTGACCGCCGCCGGAGCCCAGCCCATGACCTCGGCCGATGGCCGTTGGGTCCTGAGCTATAACGGCGAAATCTATAACCATGGCGGCCTGCGGGCCGAGCTGGAGGCCATGGGCGTAGCCTTTCGCGGCCATTCCGATACGGAAACCCTGGTCGAGGCGGTGGCCCGCTTCGGCATCCGCGCCGTGCTGGGCCGCATCGCCGGCATGTTCGCCATCGCCCTTTGGGACCGCCAAGAGCGCAGCCTGACCCTGGCCCGCGACCCCTTGGGCATCAAGCCGCTTTATTGGGGACAGGTGGACGGCGCCTTGGTCTTTGCCTCGGAACTCAAGGCCCTCCGTGCTCTGCCCTGGTGCCGCCCGGGTATCGACTGCGACGCCCTGGCCGGGTTCCTGCGCTATGGCTATGTCCCGGCCCCCGCCAGCATCTATCAGGGCATCGGCAAGCTGCCGCCCGGCCATCTGCTGACCTATCGCCCCGGCTCCGCGCCCAAGATTGAGCGGTTCTGGAGCCTGGAGGCCGCCGCCCAGGCCGCCCCCCATTCCCTGTCGGATCAGGATGCCGCCGACGCCCTGGAAGACCTGCTGTCCCAGGTGGTGCGCGAACATATGGAATCCGATGTGCCGCTGGGGGCCTTCCTCTCGGGCGGCGTCGATTCCTCGACCGTCACCGCCTTGATGCAGCGGGTCGGTGGCCGGGCCGTGCGCACCTTTACCATTGGCTATGGCGAAGACGGCTATGACGAATCCGCCCATGCCCGCGCCGTCGCCGATCATCTGGGCACCGTCCATACCGAGCTGCGGGCCAGCCCCGCCGACGCCCTGGCGGTGATCCCGCAATTGCCCGACTTCTATGACGAGCCCTTTGCCGACAGCTCGCAACTGCCGACCTATCTGGTCTCGCGGCTGACCCGGCAAAAGGTCACGGTGGCCCTGTCCGGCGATGGCGGCGACGAGATTTTCGCCGGCTATAACCGTCATGTGCTGGCGCCCCGCATCGAGCGGCTGCTGGGTCTGCCGGCGCCCTTGCGTCAGGCGGGCGCCGCCGCGCTGCAAGCGGTCTCGGCCCAGGGCTGGGATCATCTGCTGACCCTGCTGCCCGCCGGCATCCGTCCGCGCCTGATCGGCAACAAGCTGCATAAGCTGGCCGGCATGCTGTCGGCCAAGGATCAGGCCGAGGCCTATGCCCGGCTGGTGCGCTTCTGGCCCGAGGGACTGGTCAAGGGCGGCTCGGCGGGCAATCACGGCCTGAGCGACGCCGTCGCCGGTCTGGTCGAGCGCATGCAGCTGACCGACGCCGCCACCTATCTGCCCGACGACATCCTGACCAAGGTCGACCGCGCCACCATGGCGGTCAGCCTGGAGGCCCGCGTGCCCTTCCTGGATCATCGGGTGGTGGAATGGGCCTGGAAGCTGCCGCGTCATCAGCGGCTGCGGGATGGCCAGGGCAAGTGGCTGCTGCGGCAAGTGCTCTATCGCCATGTCCCGCGTGAACTGATCGAGCGCCCCAAGATGGGCTTCGCGGTTCCCATCGCCGACTGGCTGCGCGGCCCCTTGCGCAGTTGGGCCGACGATCTGCTGTCGCCCGAAGCCTTCGCCGCCCACGGTCTGATCGAAGCCGGGCCGATCCGCGCCGCCTGGGCCGAGCATCTGGCCGGCAAGGGATCGTGGGACCATCACCTCTGGATCGTGCTGATGTTCCAGTCCTGGTGGCGTCGCTGGATGGCAGACTAGCATGTGCGGTTTCGCAGGCATCCTGGCTCCGGCGGGCCGATCGCTCCCCCCCGCGCTGATCGCGGCCATCGGCCAGGCGATTGCCCATCGCGGCCCCGATGATCGCGGCTTCGGCGGCTGGCGCGGCGGCGACGATCATCCCGAACTGACCCGCGCGGCAGACCGCCTGACCGGCTGCCGCTATCTGGGTGTGCATCAGCGCCTGTCCATCATCGACACCGGCGAGGGCGGCTGGCAGCCCATGGCCAGCGACGATGGCCGCCATATGCTGCTGTTCAACGGCGAGATCTATAACTATCTCGAACTGCGGGCCGAGCTTGAGGCACTGGGTGTCAGATTTCACAGCCGCTCGGACACCGAGGTGCTGCTGAAAGCCTGGCTGGCCTGGGGGCCCAAGCTTCTGCCGCGCCTGACCGGCATGTTCGCCTTCGCCTTGCTCGATACGGTTGAGCGCCGTCTGGTGCTGGCCCGCGACCCCTTCGGCATCAAGCCACTGTACTGGGCCGAGGCCGAGGGGCTGCTGCTGTTCGGCTCGGAGATCAAGGCGCTGGCGCAAGCTCCCGGCCTGTCGCGCAAGGTCGATGCCGCCGCGCTGTACGACTATCTGCGCCTGGGCTTCACCGATGCCGGCGAGGCCACCTTGTTCTCGGCCGTGCGCCGCCTGCCCGCTGCCCATTATGCCGTGCTGGACATCGACAAGCCGGTGGTGCGCCCTCAGCGTTATTGGGCCATCGATCTGAATCGCAAGCTGGACCTGTCCTTCGACGAAGCCGCCGCCCATCTGCGCGGCCTGTTCACCCAATCGGTGGGGCTGCATTTGCGGGCCGATGTGCCGGTGGGAGTGGCGCTGTCGGGCGGCATCGATAGCTCTGCCGTGGCCATGTGCATGCGCCAGCTGCAAGGCCCGAGCCTGGAGCTGCACGCCTTTTCCTTCGTCGCCAGCGAGGCGCGTCTCAGCGAAGAAAAATGGATCGACATCGCCGGAAAAGAGGCCGGAGCGACCATCCATAAAATCTGCCTGAGCCCGGAAGAACTGGCCGCCGACATCGATCATGTGATCGCCGCTCAGGACGAGCCCTTCGGCTCCACCAGCATCTTCGCCCAGTATCATGTCTATAAGACGGCGCGGGCCGCCGGGATCAAGGTGACGCTGGACGGCCAGGGCGCCGACGAACTGCTGGCGGGTTATCCCAATTACTATGCCGCCCGTTTGGCCTCGCTGATCCGCAAGGGCAAGCTGATCGAGGCGCAAGCCTTCTTCCGCGCCGCCGCCGCCCGCGCCGGGTTCGGCGGCAAGGGCATCGCACTGCGGGCCGGACGCTATCTGCTGCCCGCCGGATTGCAGGGGCTGGCCCGCAAGCTGGTGGGCGAAGACCTCAGCCCCGACTGGCTGAACGATGTTTGGTTCGCCGCCAAGGGCGTGCGCCCCAGCGCCCCCGTCACCCAGGATCACCCCGACCTGCTGCGGGCCGAGCTGCTGGCGACCCTGGAGCAGCGCAGCCTGCCCGCCTTGCTGCGCTATTGCGACCGCAATTCCATGGCCCATGCGGTGGAAAGCCGGGTGCCCTTCCTGACCACCGCCATTGCCGACTTCGTCTATGCCCTGCCCGAAGACTTCCTGATCGACCGTCAGGGAAGCTCGAAGGCGGTGCTGCGGGCGGCTTTGCGCGGCATCGCCCCCGACGCCATCCTGGACCGCAAGGACAAGATCGGCTTCGCCACCCCGGAAAGCCAATGGCTGCGGGTGCTGTCGCCTTGGGTCGAGGCCAGCCTCAACAGCCCCACCGCCCGGGCTTTATCGCCTTTGAACCATGCCGCCATGCTGACCCGCTGGCAGGCCGAGAAAGCTTCGGGCAAGAGCCTGTCCAGCCAGCTTTGGCGTTGGGTCAATCTGATCCGCTGGGCCGAGGCCAATAACGCCGATTTCTCATAAGGACATCGCCATGAGCATCGCCTTCATCGATCTGCAAGCCCAGCGCCGCGCCTTAGGCGGCCGCGTCGAGGCCGCCATGGCCCGCGTGTTGGAGCATGGCGGCTTCATCCATGGCCCCGAGGTGGCCCAGTTGGAACAGCAATTGGCGGCCTTTGCCGGGACCAAACATTGCGTCACCTGCGCCAATGGCACCGACAGTCTGGTGCTGGCCCTGACCGGCTGGAATATCGGGCCGGGCGATGCGGTGTTCGTGCCCGCCTTCACCTTCGTCGCCACCGCCGAAGCAGTGGTGCTGCGCGGCGCCACCCCGGTCTTCGTCGATGTGCTGCCCCAGACCTTCAACATCGACCCGGCCAGCCTGCGCGCCGCCGTCGCTTGGGCCAAGGACCAAGGCCTGCGCCCGCGTGTGGTGATGCCGGTGGATCTGTTCGGCCTGCCCGCCGACTATCCCGCCCTGCAAGAGATCGCCCCCGCCCATGATCTGCTGATCCTGTCCGACAGCGCCCAGGGCTTCGGTGGTGAGATCCATGGCCGCAAGGCCTCGACCTTCGCCCCCGTCACCTCCACCAGCTTCTTCCCGGCCAAGCCGCTGGGCTGCTATGGCGACGGTGGAGCACTGTTCACCGATGATGACGAGCTTGCCGCCCTTTGGAAGAGTCTCCGGGTTCACGGCCAGGGCAGCCAGAAATATGACAATGTCCGGGTCGGCACCAATTCCCGCCTGGATACGATCCAAGCCGCCGTGCTGATCGAGAAGCTGGCGGTCTTCGCCGATGAGATCACCGCCCGCAATCGCGTCGCCGACCGCTATTCCCAGGCCCTGCGCGATGTCGCCCAGGTCCCCGAGGTGCCGGACGGCCTGACCAGCGTTTGGGCGCAATATACCTTGGTGCTGTCCGACCGCGACAAGGTCGCCGCCGCCTGCAAGGCCGAGGGCGTGCCGACCGCCGTTTATTATCCGATCCCGCTGTCGCAGCAGACTGCCTATCGCCATTTCCCCAGCGCCCCCGGCGGCGTGCCGGTCTCCGAAGAATTGGCGGGCAAGGTCCTCAGCCTGCCCATGCATCCCTATCTGGACGAGGCCACCCAGGACCGCATCATCGCGGTGGTAAAGGCGGCTCTATGATCGCGCTGGGTCTTTGGGGCGGCCCCGGCAGCCGTGATGCCGCCGCCTGTCTGATCGTCGAGGGCAAGATCGTCGCGGCGGTGGCGGAAGAACGCCTGAACGGTGTTAAGTTTGCACCTGACTGCTGGCCGACCCTGGCCGCCCGCGCCTGTCTGAGCATCGCCGGATTGCAGCCCGGTGACATCACCGCCCTGACCTGCCCCAAGGATATGACCGGCGTGCTGGATTGGTTCCAGGCCGAATTCCAGGCCCGTCCGCTGCTGCTGCGCTTTGACCGCAGCTTGTGCCATGCCGCCTCGGCCTATCATGGCTCGGGCTATGAACGGGCCTTGGTGGCGGTGCTGGGCCATGGCGGCAACCATCTGTTCCGCGCCCGCTCGGGCAGGCTGGAGCCCATCAAGAGCGACAGCCCGCCGCTGGCCGAAGCCTATTCCGAGATCACTCGCCGCCTAGGCTTCAGCCCCCATGCCGACGAGTACAAGGTGATGGGGCTGGCCCCCTATGGCCGCGCCCGCTACAAGCTGCGCCCCCTGCTCAAGGGCAAAAATATCGAGACGCCGGAGCGCGCCCCCGGACAGCCACTGGACCGCGCCCACGAAGACCTTGCCCATTCCATGCAGTCGCTGCTGAATGCCGAGCTGCTGAAGCTGCTGACCGCCCATACCGAGGGGAAAGAGCCGATCTGCCTGACCGGAGCCCTGGCTTTGAACTGCGCCTGCAACGGCAAGCTGGTCGCTTCGGGCCGCTTTGGACCGCTGTTCGTGCCGCCCGCCTCGGGCGATGACGGGTTGGCCATGGGAGCCGCCTATCTGGCGGCCAGCGGCGGGCATTTCCTCGATCATGCCTTCCTGGGGCCGGAGCTGGATCTGGACGCGGCCCGCACCGCCATCACCGCCGCCGGTTTGTCCTATGACGAGGTCTCGGACCCCACCGAGCAGGCCGCCGCGCTGCTGGCCGAGGGCAAGACCCTGGGCTGGGTGCAGGGCCGCATGGAATGGGGACCGCGCGCCCTGGGCAACCGTTCGATCCTGGCCGATGCCGGTCTGCCCGAGATGAAGGCGCGGCTGAATGCCCAGGTGAAGTTCCGCGAGGACTTCCGCCCCTTCGCCCCCTCGGTACTGCAAGAACGGGCCGAGGACTATTTCGCCCTGCGTCAGGACAGCCCCTTCATGACCCTGGCGGTGCCGGTCACCCCCAAGGGCGCCGAGACCTTCCCCGCCACCACCCATACCGATGGGACCGCACGGGTGCAGACGGTGGAGAACGGCCCCTTCGCCGATCTGATCCGCGCTTTCGACCACCGCACCGGACGGCCCGGCCTGCTGAACACCAGCCTGAATGTCATGGGACAGCCGCTGGCCTGCTCGCCCGAGCAAGCCTTGCGGGTCTTTACGGGGTCCGAGCTGGATGCTCTGATGCTGGGGCCGTTTCTGTTGCGCAAAGCCTGATCCCCAGCCAGCCAAGAACCAGCAAGGACAGCCACCAGGCCTGAGCCGCGCCAAAGGCGACAAAGGACACGCAGGCGGCGGCGGTGATCAACCCCGCCATGGCCCCTTGCGTGCCGTCGGCTTGGTTCAGCACCGTGCGCTTGACCATCAGCCACAGCAGCCCTGCGGTCGCGACCGCGCCCAGAGCGCCCAGCTCCAGCCAGACCTGCAAGGCGGCATTATGGGGATGCAAAGGCAGGTATTGCCCTTCCTCATGGAAAGGCGCCGACGACCAGGGCACCGCAAAAGACGCCTTGAAGTGATCGCCGCCCCCCGGAATCGCCCGCGCGGCATCGAAGCCCCAGCCCAGCCAGGGATGCTCGAAAATCCGTTGCGAGACGAAATCCCAGATCATCAAGCGATGGAAGAAGGTAATCGAGAAATGCGGGATCGCCCGGGCAATAGCCTCGGCATCATGATGCGCGACCAGCCAGGGCATCAGCAGCACAAGAGCGGGTAAGACCAAGGACAATGTCCATCCGGTCAAACGGGGCCAGCGACGGCACAGCAGCCACACCGCCCCGCCCGCCGTCAGCCCGACCAAAGCGCTGGAGCTGTGGGCCGCCAACACCGCCGCCAGCAAGACCAGCAACAATGCCGCCGCCTTCAATCGGCCACGAGCTTGCCCCGACAGCCAAAGCATCAGCGGAAAGGCCGTTACGGTCAGGATCACCGCGCCGTTCTTGGACAAGAAATGACTGACCAGGAAACCCGGCCAGCGTCGATCATCAGACATCACGGCCTGAAGAATCGCCGGCGGCGACAGTGCCGCCATCGCCATGACCCAGCCCCAGAACAGCATGTCCAGCAGCTTGTCCTTGTCCTGGGCCGACAGGCCGTCAGGCATCCGGCGCACCAGTCCCCACAGCGCCACCACCCCGATGAACTGCCCGGCCCGCAGCAGGCTGCTGGCGGGAACGATGGACCAGAGGGAACTCAGCGGCATCAAAGCCAGCCAGAGAATCAGCGGCAGCAACCCCTTGGCCGAAAGCTTGGCGCGGCCACTCAGCACGACCAGCCCCGCCACCAGTCCCAGGGTGGGGGTCGTGCTCTTGGAGAACAGCCCGCAGACCAGGAACAAGACGACGGCCAGGATCTGCCCGATTTCGGGACGAATGGCGAAATGGAGCTTCATGCCCGGCTTACTTGCTGTTCATGCGGGCGATGGTGGCGGTGGTGCTTTGCCCGGCCACCAGATCGGCCAGCAGTACCGAACCGCCCCAGCTTTGCACCAGATCGGCTCCCACCACCTTGTCGATGGTGTAGTCCGAGCCCTTGACCAGCAGGTCCGGCTTCAGGGCGGCAATCAGCTCGTAAGGCGTGTCTTCGTCGAAGATCACCACCAGATCGACACAGGCCAGCGAGGCCAGCACGGTGGCGCGGGCGGCTTCCGACTGCACCGGACGGGTCGGCCCCTTCAGGCGCTGCACCGAGGCGTCGGAATTCAGCCCCACCACCAGCTTGTCGCAGCCGTTGCGGGCCTGGGTCAGCAACGAGATATGGCCAGGATGCAAAAGATCGAAGCAGCCGTTGGTGAAGCCGACCTTATGGCCCTTATGCTTCCAGACCGAAACTTGATCGGCGCCGGCAGTGCGGTCCAGAACCTTGATCTCGCCCGCCGCCAGATCCGACTGATGCAGGGCGGCGACGATGTCCGAGGCATAGGCGACGGCGGTGCCCACCTTGCCGACCACGATCCCGGCGGCGATGTTGGCCAGCTGGGCGGATTCGGTCAGGCCCAAGCCCGCCGCCAGACAGGCGGCCATGCCCGCCACCACGGTGTCGCCGGCGCCGGAAACGTCGAAGACTTCGCGGGCGACCGCCGGCAGATGCACCACCGAACCATCCGACGAAACCAGGCTCATGCCGTCCTGGCTGCGGGTCACCAGCACCCGTTCGATGCCGCAGGTGCCGATCAGCTTATTGGCGGCGGCGATGATCTCGGCATCGCTCTGGACCGGCATCTTGGTGGCGTCGTGCAGTTCCTTGCGGTTCGGCGTCACCATGGTCGCGCCGGAATAAATGGAATAGTCGGCTCCCTTGGGATCGACGATCACCGGCTTGCCGGCGGCGCGGGCCGCCTCGATCACGGCACGGATCACCTTTTGCGTCAGCACACCCTTGCCGTAATCCGACATCACCACCACGCCGACCTTGCTCACCAGCTTGGCGGCGGTGGAGATAATCTGGTCCTGGCTGCGTTCGGCCACCGCCTCGGTGGTTTCGCGGTCAGCCCGCAGCAATTGCTGCCCGGCGGCGACGAAGCGAGTCTTGATGGAGGTCTGACGGGTGTCCTCGACCACCAGGATCGGCTCGACGCCCTCAAGATCCGCCAGCAGCCGGGCGATGTCGGCGCCAGCGCCGTCATTGCCGACCACCGACAGGAAGGTGGGCTCGCCCCCCAGGGCCACCAGATTGCGCACCACATTGCCGGCGCCGCCCAGCATGGCGATGTCGCGCTTGACCCGCATCACCGGGATCGGAGCCTCGGGCGAGATGCGCTCGACCTCGCCATAGACGAAAAAGTCGAGCATGGCGTCGCCGACGCACAGAACCTTCACGCCCTTCAGATGCGAGACATGGGAGGCGAGTGCGGATTGGTCGTTCATTCTGGAAACCTGCCGAAGGAAAAGCTCGATGCTCTGGCTAACTCAACCCGAGGCGCTTATCAAGCTTCCCTTGGCAGCGGCGACGGCCAAGCCTATAAGGAAGACACTCTTTTGGCACTTGGGAAGGAACCTCGCCATGTATGTTGTCACTGGCGGCGCTGGCTTCATCGGCTCCAACCTGCTGGCGGCGCTGGAAGCGCGCGGCGACGGCCCCGTGGTGGTCTGCGACCGCCTGGGCGACAGCGAGAAATGGCGCAACATCGCCAAGCGCGAGCTGTCCGACATCGTCCATCCCGAGCAGATCTTCGACTTCCTGGAAGCCAACAAGAAGCGCATCAAGGCGGTCTTCCACATGGGCGCCATCTCGGCCACCACCGAGACCAACGCCGATCTGATCGTCGCCAACAATTTCAATCTGTCCACCGCCCTGTTCGCCTGGTGCACCCATCACAATGTGCGCATCATCTATGCCTCGTCGGCGGCGACCTATGGCGACGGCGCCATGGGCTTCGACGACACCTTCTCGCCGGCCTCGCTGTCGCTGCTGCAGCCCTTGAACGCCTATGGCTGGAGCAAGCATCTGTTCGACCGCCGCATCGCCCGCAAGGTCGCCGAGGCCAAGCCCCTACCGCCGCAGTGGGTGGGCCTGAAGTTCTTCAACGTCTATGGCCCCAACGAATATCACAAGGGCGGGCAGCAAAGCGTGGTCTCCCACGTCTTCCCCCATGCCGCCGCCGGAGCCTCGTCGCAGCTGTTCAAGTCGCATCACCCCGACTACAAGGACGGCGGGCAGATGCGCGACTTCATCTGGGTCGGCGATCTGGTCGATGTGATGATGTGGCTGCTGGACCATCCCGAGATCAGCGGCCTGTTCAACCTGGGCACCGGCAAGGCGCGGACCTTCCTGGATCTGGCCAATGCCGTCTATCACGCCCTGGGCAAGGAGCCGCGCATCAAGTTCGTCGAGACGCCGGTGAACATCCGCGACAAGTACCAGTATTTCACCGAGGCCAAGATGGACCGCCTGCGGGCCGCCGGTTACGACAAGCCCTTCACCAGCCTGGAAGACGGCATCACCACCTATGTGACCCGTTATCTGGCGGCCGCCGACCGGTATCTCTGAGATGGCGCTGCAATTTCCCGACCTGAAGCCCGAGATCGTCCATATCTGGGGGCCCTTCGGGATTCGCTGGTATGCCTTGGCCTATATCACCGGGCTGCTGGGCGGCTGGTCCTATGTCCGCTGGCTGGTCGACCGGGCTCCCTTCGCCATGGCCAAGCAGCAGGTGGACGATTTCGTGGTCTGGGCCACCGCCGGCGTGGTGCTGGGCGGGCGCTTGGGCTTTGTGCTGTTCTATAAGCCCGGCTATTACCTGGAACATCCGCTGGAGGCCCTGCATGTCTGGGAAGGCGGCATGTCCTTCCATGGCGGCGCCCTGGGCGTGATCCTGGCCATCATCCTTTATTCGATCCGCCACAAGCTGAGCCTGCTGGCGGTGGGCGATGTGGTCTGCGTCGCCCAGCCGCTGGGACAGATGTTCGGACGGCTGGCCAATTTCGTGAATGGCGAGCTTTATGGCCGCCCGGCGGGTGACGATGTTCCCTGGGCGATGATCTTCCCCACCGATCCCACCCAGCTGCCCCGCCATCCCAGCCAGCTTTATGAAGCCTCGCTGGAAGGGCTGTTCATGCTGCTGGCGCTGCATCTTCTGTGGCGCTGCGAGGCGATGCGGCTGAAGCCCGGCACCCTGGCGGGACTGTTCCTGGCCGGCTATGGCCTGACCCGCATCATCTGCGAATTCTTCCGCGAGCCGGATTCCTATCTGGGCTTCCTGTGGGGCGGCGCCACCATGGGGCAGCTGCTGTCGATCCCGCTGGTGATCGTCGGAGCCTCCCTGGCGCTTTGGGCGCAGAATAGAAAAACCGCGTGACTCCCTTAGCCCAAATCCTATCCCGGCGTATTGCCGCCGAGGGCCCGATCTCGGTCCAGACCTTCATGGCCGAGGCGCTGGGCCATGCCGAGCATGGCTATTACCGCAAGAAGGACCCGCTGGGGGCCCAGGGCGATTTCATCACCGCGCCCGAGATCAGCCAGATGTTCGGCGAGATGATCGGCCTGTGGTGCGCCGTGGTCTGGCAGTCGCTGGGCGAGCCCGCACGGATGATCCTGGCCGAAGCCGGGCCGGGACGCGGCACCTTGATGGCCGACCTGTTGCGGGCCGCCGAGATGGTTCCCGCCTTTCGCCGCGCCATCGAGATCCATCTGATCGAGACCAGCCCGACTCTCCGCGCCAAGCAGGCCGCAGCCCTTCACGGCAATAGCCCCGTCTGGCATGAGCGGCTGGAACAGCTGCCCCAGGATGCTCCCTTGATTCTGGTGGCCAACGAATTTCTCGACGCCTTGCCGATCCGCCAGTTCATCCGCCGCGCCGATGGCTGGCGCGAGCGCATGGTGACGCTGGAGAGCGGCGCCTTCGCCTTCGCCGACGGCCCGCTGGCCGAGATCGAGGCTCCTGTGGCGCAAGAGGGCGATATCTTCGAGATCTGCCCCGCCGCCCGCCAAACGGCTGCCCTGGTCGGCGAACGGCTGCAGGCCCAGGGCGGCGTCGCCCTGTTCATCGATTACGGCCATGGCGCCAGCGCTTGCGGCGATAGTCTGCAGGCGGTGCGCCAGCATGCCTATGCCCCGGTGCTGGCCGATCCCGGCGAGGCCGATCTGACCGCTCATGTGGATTTCCAGACCGTCGCCCAGGCCGCCCGCCCGGCGCGGGCCTGCAAGCTGCTGACTCAGGGCGCTTTCCTGCGCTCGATGGGCATCGAGCTGCGGGCGGATCGCCTGGCCCGCGCCCAGCCCGACAAGGCCGAGGATATCGCCAAGGCGTGCCGACGCTTGATCGATAGCTCGAAAATGGGCACTTTGTTCAAAGTAATGGCAATCGCCAGTGGGGGTATTCCCCTTCCGCCAGGATTTTCCGCCGATGACGCCTGAAATGATCACCGTCTCCGCCCTGAACGAGGTGCTGCGCATCCGTCACGGCTTCTTCACCCGGCAGGGCGGCGTGTCCGAAGGCATCTACGCCTCGCTGAACTGCGGCGCGGGATCGCAGGACAAGCCCGAGAACGTGGCCGAGAACAAGGCTCGCGCCCTGGCGGCGCTGGAAGTCGATCCCGGCAATCTGGCCATGGTCTATCAGCAGCACACCACCGACGTGGTGGTGATCGGCGACGACTGGACTCCCGGCCAGCCGCTGCCGGTGGCCGACGCCCTGGTGACCACCCGTCCGGGCATCGCGCTCGGCGTCTTGACCGCCGACTGTGCCCCGGTGCTGCTGGCCGACCGCAAGGCCAGCGTCATCGCCGCCGTCCATGCCGGCTGGCGCGGCGCTTTGAACGGCGTGCTGGACAATGCCGTCGCCGCCATGATCAAGGCCGGCGCCAAGGCCAACCGCATCTCTGCCGCCGTCGGTCCCTGTATCGCCCAACGCTCCTACGAGGTCGGCCCGGAATTCCCCGGCCCGTTCCTGGAACAGGAGGCCGAGAACCATTTCTTCTTCACCTCGTCGGGACGGGAAGGCCATTACTTCTTCGACCTGCCCGGCTATGTCGCCCGCCAGCTGGCCAAGCTGTCGGTGGGCGAGGTCGCCCGCACGCCTTGCGACACCTACCGCGAGGCAGGCCGGTTCTTCAGCTATCGCCGCGCCACCCAAAAGGGCGAGGGCGATTACGGCCGGAACCTGTCGCTGATCGTTCTCGAACGCTGATCCTGGTCCTGCCGTGGGAATGCGCCGTTTTCTGCTCTGCCTGACCGCACTGCTGGCGCTGGCCGCCTGCGGCCCGCTGCCGCATCCGTTCCTGCATCAAGAGCGCAATCCCCTGATCGAGGACCGCAAGGCCCTGTCCTCTATCGTCGTCGAGCCGCTGGACGCCGTGCCCGGCCTGACCGTCGAGCTGATCAAGGCCTTCGAGCAGCAAGACATCCCCGCCACCACCCAATCCATGGGCAAGACCGCCCTGCGGCTGAAGCTGGTGCTTTATGACAAGGGCTTCGTCAGCTGGAGCCTGAAGGACATCAAGGGCGGGCTGGTCGGCGAGGGCAAGCTGGACATGCCCAGCGGCAAATGGACCGAAGCCGCCAAGTTCGATTTCTCACGCCAGCTGGCCGGAGACATCTCGCTGGTGCTGCGCGGCCAGGACAGCGGGACGCAGGATGTGGACAACCGCCCCATGGTGCAGCTGATGCCCATGCGCTCGCCCCACGACTTCGACGCCGACGGCATGAACTACGCCATGAGCCGCGCCCTGCTGCATCAAGGACTGCTGGTGGGGGCGAAAAATCCGGTGGCCGAGGTCGAGGGGCTGGTCAAGATCACCCGCCCGCCGCCGACCCTGCCCAGCGATCAGGACATCCTGGAACTGATCTGGGTGGTCCGGTCTCCCGACGGCAAGGAATTGGGCCGCGTCGCCCAGGGCAGCCCGGTGGATCACATGCTCTTGATCGGCATTCTGGGCCCCCTGGCCCGCACCATCGCCGAGGCCGGAGCCCCCGGAATCGCCGAGGTGGTACGCCAGAAAGCCGTCACGAAACCGCAATAGCTTTACATCAATCTGCGGCGCTGATATTGTCCGCCCGCAATTTCACCCCCATATTCCGGTCCTCGCTTCGGCCGCCACCCGAAGGGCAAAACTTATGAAAATTCTTGCCTGCAACAGCAACCGTCCCCTGGCTGAAGCCATCGGTTCCTATCTGAACATCGCGCTCACCTCGGCCACCGTTCGCCGGTTCTCCGACATGGAAGTGTTCGTCGAGATCCACGAAAATGTGCGCGGCGAGGACGTGTTCCTGGTGCAGTCCACCAGCGCCCCCGCCAATGACCATCTGATGGAACTGCTGGTGACGCTGGACGCGCTGCGCCGTGGCTCGGCCCGCCGCATCACCGCCGTGGTGCCCTATTTCGGCTATGCCCGCCAGGACCGCAAGTCCGGCCCCCGCACCCCGATCTCGGCCAAGCTGGTGGCCAACCTGATCACCACCGCCGGCGCCGACCGCGTGGTGACCATCGATCTGCATAGCGGCCAGATCCAGGGCTTCTTCGACATTCCGCTCGATAACCTGTATGCCGCGCCGGTGTTCACCAACGACATCCGCAACCGCTTCCCCAACGACAATCTGATGATCGTCTCGCCGGACGTCGGCGGCGTGGTTCGCGCCCGTATCATCGCCCGCCGTCTGGATGTGCCGCTGGCCATCATCGACAAGCGCCGCGAAAAGGCCGGTGTCTCGGAAGTCATGAACATCATCGGCGACGTCCATGGCCGTCACTGCGTGCTGGTCGACGACATCGTCGATTCCGCCGGCACCCTGTGCAATGCCGCCGAAGCCCTGATGAAGGCCGGCGCCACCTCGGTCTCGGCCTATGTCACCCACGGCGTGCTGTCGGGCGGCGCGGTCGCCCGCGTGACCAGCTCTCCGCTGGAAAGCCTGGTGACCACGGACTCGATCATGGCCACCGAAGCGGTCAAGAGCGCCCACAATATCCGCCAGATCTCCATCGCGCCCCTGATGGCCGAGTCGATCCAGCGCATCAGCGAAGAACGTTCGGTCTCCTCGCTGTTTGATTAATGAAGGGTCTTTATCCCATACCGTCCCTGGAGCCGCTTGACCCGGCACCGGGGGCGGATGTGGATGCCAGCGCCGTCACCGCCATTCTGGTGACTGAGGACGGCCGCTTTCTTCTGCAACTCCGCGATGACATACCGGGCATTCTGCTGCCCGGCCATTGGGCTTGCTTCGGCGGTCATCTCGACAGCTCCGACGAAGCGCCGGAAGCCGCCCTGCGCCGCGAGCTGCAGGAAGAGCTGGCCTATGATCCCGCCCAGGTTCATTGGCTGACCGAATGCATCAGCGCCATGCCGCGCCCCACTCGCCGCCGGGTGCATTACCGCTGGTTCGTGGTGCCGCTGCCACTGGCGGATCTGCCCAAGCTGGTGCTGAACGAAGGGGCCGGCATGCGGCTCTTCACCCTGGACGAGCTGCTGGCCCTGCCCAAGGTCTCGCCGGTGGATGTCATGGCGATCCTGATGTACGCCCGCAATGGGACGCTCTTTCCCGCTTAAACCTGCACCAGCAACGTCACCGCCATGCCCCACATGGTCAGGCCGATGCCGCCGTCCAGCATCTGCCAGGCGCGGGGCTTGACGAACAGCGGCGCCAGCCAGCGGGCCCCGAAGCCCAAGGCGATGAACCAGATCAGGCTGGCCGAGCTGGCCCCGGCCACGAACCATCCCCGCAGATCGGCAGGCTGCTGCGCGCCGATCCCGCCCACCAGCAGCACCGTATCCAGATAGACATGCGGGTTCAGAAAGGTGAAGCCCGCCAACTGCAGCAAGGCCGCCCGCAGGCTTAAGCCATCGCCGCCCTGAACCGCGTCCAGCTGATTGGATTGGCGGGCGCGGCGCAAGGCCTGCCAGCCGTAATAGGCCAGGAACAGAGCCCCCGCCCAGGCCAGCAGCCGCGCCACCGCCGGGCGTTCGCCCAGCGCCTGGGCCATGCCCATCACGCCGCCGGCGATCAGCAAGGCATCGATCAGGGCGCAAAAGGCGACGATGATCACCACATGCTCCCGCCGCAACCCCTGGCGCAGGACAAAGGCATTCTGAGCGCCGATGGCGACGATCAGACTGAAGCAAAGGGCCATGCCCTGAAGGAAAACCGAGACTGTCATGGGCGGCAGCTTGACCGCCCGCCTTCGTGAAGACAAACTACGCTTTCTTATTCTGATGAAGAAAATCTAATCTCATGCTGGATTACGCTGCCCTATCCGCCTTGGCCGCCGTGGTGCGGGAAGGCAGCTTCGAACGCGCCGCCCGCAGCCTGCATGTCACGCCCTCGGCGGTGTCGCAGCGCATCCGCCTGCTGGAAGAGAAGGTCGGCTGCGCCCTGGTGGTGCGCGGCCAGCCCTGCCTGCCCACCGAGACCGGACGGCGGCTGTGCCAGCATATGGATCAGGTGCGGCTGCTGGAGCAGGACCTGACCGCCAGCCTGCCCGCCCTGACACCCGATGGCGTGACCCGCGTGACCCTGCCCATCGCCGTCAATGCCGACAGTCTGGCAACCTGGTTTGGCCCCGCCGTCTCGGCCTTTGCCGCCGAAGCGCCGGTGCTGCTGGCCCTGTCGGTGGATGATCAGGATCATACCGCCGAATGGCTGCGCAGCGGCGCGGTGCTGGCCGCCGTGACCGCCTCGGCCCGACCGGCGACGGGCTGCAACAGCCGCCCGCTGGGGATCATGCGCTATAGGGCGGTGGCCAGCCCGGCCTTTCTTGACAAGCATTTTCCCGGCGGCGTCGATGCCGACAGCCTGAGCCGCGCCCCCAGCCTGCTGTTCAATATCAAGGATGAATTGCAGAACCGCTGGGTCGACCGGCTGTGCCAGCGCAATCTGGAGCTGCCGAAACACACGGTGCCGTCGCCCCAGGCCTATGTCACCGCCGCCTTGTCGGGCATGGGCTGGGGCATGCATCCCGAAGTGCTGATCGCCGCCGAATTGTCCCAAGGCCGTCTGCAAGAGCTGGTGCCCGACACCCCCATGGATGTGCCGCTTTACTGGCAACAGGCCCGCTCGGCCTCGGCGGTGCTGGCGGATTTGACCCAGGTGGTGCTGAATGCCGCCCGGCATGTTCTCTTGCCGCCATGACAGCGCCATTGGCACCGATGACTCCCGGCGATATGCTGCGGGAAATTCCTTGGAGCCTGTGATGCAAAAACGCAATCCGCTGAAACTGAACCCCTTGCAGCTGCGTACCCTGACCCTGTTCCAGGAGATGGCCCGCTATCCCGAGCTGTCGACCCATTCCGAGAGCGGCGAAGTCTTCCTGTCGCAGATCCCCCATCCCCACGGCAACCATTTCCATATCGGCGCCAGGGTGGCGCTGGCCTCGGACGCCACCGGCTTTTCGAACCAGTCGGTCTGGACGGCGCTGGAGCGCAAGGGCCTGATCAAGGGCGCCTTCCCCTTCGCGGTCACCCTGACCAAGGAAGGCGTGGCCTATGACACCGGCCTGGCCGATCAGATCCTGCACGGCTCGGATCATTAAAGAAAAAAGCCCCGCCAGTCTCCCGGCGGGGCTTTTTATCTTGAAGAAGGCTTATTCGCCGCAGTCGGGGATCAGGCCCTTGACCTCGTGGCAGACCGCGCCGGCCTTGGCCGCCGGAACGCCCTTGGCATGCAGGCGGATGAAGCGACCCTTGCCGGGCAGGGTCACCTTGACCAGTTCGGGCTTGGCCTTGGCCAGAATCGGCGAGACGCCGGTCAGTTCCTTCCAGCCGCGCAGGGCCGAGGCCTTGTCGCGATAAGAGGCCAGATAGATCAGCTTGCCATGGGCTTCGGCATGATGGGCGGCCGGAGCGGCATGCTCCTGATGGCCGTCCGCAGCCGCATGCGCCTCTTCATGCACTGCCGGAGCTGCCGCCTTGGGCTGGGTCGCCGCCGGCAGCGGGATCTTTTCCGAAGACATCAAGCGCAGCAGCAGGCTGTCCTCGTGGGTCAGCAGGCTGCCGTCCTTGGCCACCGCGTAAGTGCCGAAGGCGTCGCCGTCGCACTGGACCGAGATCACCGTCAGGCTTTCGCCTTCATCGCTGTCATTGCCCAGGAACTCGGCGGCGCTGCGGCTGTCCTCGTCATAGCTGGGATTCGTGCAGCTGCGGCCCTTGACGTCGGTGGCGAAGCCCGGCTCCAGCCGCACTTTCTGGCCCAGCAGCGGATGCGGCTTCTCGGAGGGGAACACCTCGGTCACCACCCAGGCCGGGCTGCTCAGGACCGAATCGGACGATGTCACCGGCGGTTCGTCGGAACAGGCGGCCAGCAAGGGAAGCAGCAGCCCCAGCAGAGGCAGGCGGCGAAGAACGGTCATGAAGAAACTCCTAGAGCAGATCCATCAGCAGCTTGCGGCGGTTCAGAGGCTGCGGCGGGCGGGCATTGTTGGGGAACATTTCGGCGAATTTGGCGATCTGCGCCTCGGAGGCGGTGATGCCTTGGCGGAACACCACCCAGGACACCACCTCGGAGCAGGGCGGCGTCGTCAGCGACCCGGCATAGCGATAGCTGGCGCTGTCCTCGGGCAGCATGGCCGAAGGCTGCAGCTTCACATCGGCCACCACCTTCTCGCCGGCCTTGGCGGGCAGATTGTTCCAGATGGTCTCGATGCTGCTGTTGGCGGCCCCCTTCGAGATCATCACCCCCAGCACCGCCAGACCGCCTTCGGCCGAACGATGCACGAAATGGACTTCCATATCGAAGCTCTGGCCGGCGATGCGATGTTCGCTGGGATGATGGAAATGATATTGCAGCAGCTGATAGGTCACGCCGTCCAGAACCATGCTGCTGCCGGGAGCGCAATTGACCTGGATGGTGTGGCCGTTGTTGATCACTTCCAGCGGCATGGGCTGCCAGCTGACCGCCGGCGGCGCCAGATGGGCGGCGATAGGCTGCTGCAGATCGACGGGAGACTGTTCGCGCCCCTTGCCGCAGACAGCATAGTCCGGCGACAGATTGGCCCATTCGTCGGGACCGCCATGGCCTTCATAGCCCCAGTGAGGGGCGGCATGATCCTCGGCCCGGGCCAGCGAGGAACAGACGGGGCAAAGAGCCGCGGCCGTGATGATGTGACGAAGAAAAGCGCGACGTTCCATGGAATATCTCCCCAGATATTTTCCATCATGCTGCCTGAACTGAGCCAAGGGATCAACGGCAAGCCATGGCTTTGGCGATTTTGCTTTTCCTTTGGGCTTCCGCTAGGCTGCCACCATGGCAAATTCCCCCAATCCCAAGCTGTCCCGCCTGCTGGATGCCGCCGCCGAGCAAATGCGGGCCGGGCAGATGAACCGCGCCGAGGACAGTGCCCGCAAGGCCCTGAAGCTGGCCCCCGACAATCGCTCGGCGCTGCTGACACTGGCGGTGATCTGTCTGCAGGACGGACGGCAGGACTATGCCGCCAGCCTGCTGCGCAAGCTGCTGGCCCGCACCCCCCAGGATGTCGAGGCGCTGTATAATCTGGGGGTGGCCCTGCTGGGGGCGGGCAAGGCTGCCGAAGCGGCCCAAGCCTTCACCCAAGCCCTGACCCTGCGCCCCGAGCTGATGCAGGCCCGCTTTAATCTGGCGGTGGCCTGTCAGCAGATGGGACAGCTGGACGAGGCCGAGGCGCATCTGCGGAGCTTGACCGCCGTTCCCCAGGCCCGCAAGCAGCTGGGGGCTCTGCTGCTGCTGCGCCAGGACTTCGCCGGGGCCGAGGCGCTTTTGGCCGAGTTCCCCCAAGACCCCGAGGCCTTGAACAATCGCGGCCTGTCCTTACGCGGGCTGGAACGTGAAGACGAGGCGTTGGCTCTTTTCCAAAAAGCGGTGGCTCTGGCCCCCGACTTCGCGGAAGCCGCCGCCAATCTGACCAACACCCTGCTGGCTCTGCGGCTGTGGAGCCAGGCCGTCGACATTCTGACGCCCCTGCCCCAACCCGAAGCCAAATTTGGCTTGGCGCGGGCGCTGATGATGATGCGCCGTCCCGCCGAAGCCGTAACCGTGCTGGAGGCTCTGCCCGAGGATGAAGCCGCTCTACTGGCCAAGGCCGAAGCACTGCTGCTGGCCGGACGCTGCTCCGAGGCCGAGGTCTGCTCTCGCCGCGCCACCGCTCTAGCCCCTCAGTCCGCCGCCGCCTGGGCCGGATTGTCGGGAGCCCTGCTGTCGCTGGCCGAGCCGGATGCCGCCATCGCCGCCTTGGACAAGGCCCTGACCCTGGCTCCCGACGATGTCGGTCTTTGGTCCAATCTGGCAATGTCGGCCTGCTATCATCCCGGCTTGTCCTTGGAGCAATTGGCCGAGATCAATCGCCGTGTCGGCCACGCCATCGCGCCTGAAACGCCGCCGCGTCCGCCCAAGCGCCAAGGCGGCGGGGCGTTGCGCATCGGCTATATCTCGGCCGATCTCTGCCGCCATTCCGTCGCCAGCTTCCTGCTGCCCATGGTCGAGAAGCATGACCGCGCCGCCGTGCATCTGACCTTCTATTGCGATGTCGGGCGGCCCGACGCGGTGACGGCCCAGTTCCAGGCACTGGCCGATCGCTGGCACGACAGTGGGCCTTGGCAGGATGATCGCCTGGAGCAGCAGATCCGCGCCGACGAGATCGATGTGCTGGTGGATCTGGGCGGCCATACCGGCAACAACCGCCAAGCCGTCTTTGCCGCTCGTCCCGCCCCCTTGCAGATGAGCTGGTTGGGCTATGGCGCCACCACCGGACTGGAGGCCATGGACGGCCTGCTGGCCGATGGGCATCTGATCCCCGAAGACGGACGGGAATGGTTCGCCGAACGCATCTGGCGGCTGCCCTGCACCCACAGCTTCACCCCGCCCATCGAGACGCCGCCCCCCGGCCCGCCGCCTTCGGCTCGGGGCAAGCCCATCACCTTCGGCTCCTTCAACAATGGCCCCAAGCTGGGACGCCCGACCATCGCCCTTTGGGCGCGGGTGCTGGCGGCGGTGCCCGAAAGCCGCCTGCTGCTGAAGACCGGACAGCTGGCCGACATCGCCTTCCGCGACAAGCTGCTGGCCCAGTTCGTCGCCCAGGGGATCGCCGCCGACCGCATCGAAATGCGCAGTCATACCGACGGCATCGCCGAGCATCTGGGACTTTACGACGCCATGGATGTGGCGCTGGACACCACCCCTTATGGCGGCGCGACCACCAGCGCCGAGGCTTTGTGGATGGGCGTGCCGGTGGTCAGCCTGTGCGGCGAGCGGCTGGTTAGCCGCTATGGCCGCTCCATGCTGTCGGCGGTGGGGCTGGGCCATCTGGCGGTCGCAGATGAAGATGCCTTCGTCGCCACCGCCAAGGCGCTGGCCGAGGATACCGCCGAACTGACCCGCCTGCGGGCCAGCCTGCGTCAGACCATGGCCGCCTCGCCGCTCTGCGATGCCGAGGCCTTGGCCCGAGGGTTGGAGCGCCGCCTGCGCCAGGAATGGGACGCCCTGCCGTGAGGGGCCGCACCCTGCTGCTGACCCTGATCGCCATGCTGGCCTTTGCCGCCAATTCGGTGCTCTGCCGCAAGGCGCTGGCCCAGACCAGTCTGGACCCCGCCAGCTTCACCCTGATCCGCTTGGCCTCGGGTGCAGTGATGCTGGGGCTGCTGGCCCGTTTCAGCGGCAAGAAGGGCTGGAGCGCCGGGAGCTGGCCGGGGGCCGTCAGCCTACTGACCTATGCCGCCAGCTTCTCCATCGCCTATCTATGGCTGCCTGCTGGCAGCGGCGCCTTGCTGCTGTTCGGCGCGGTGCAGGCAACCATGATCGCCAAGGCCCTGATCAGCGGCGAACGGCTCAACAAGCCGCAATGGCTGGGGCTGGCCCTGGCCTTGGGCGGCTTGGCGGTGCTGGTCGCCCCCGGCGTCGCCGCTCCCGATCCGGCGGGAGCCGCACTGATGCTGCTGGGCGGTGTCGCCTGGGGCGTCTATTCCCTGCTGGGCCGCGCCAGCAAGGAGCCCGCTCTGGCCGTCACCGCCGGCAACTTCCTGCGCGCCACGCCGCTGGCCCTGCCGCTGTTCTTGCTGGGGCAAGGTCATTGGGACGAGGCCGGAGCCCTGTATGCCCTGCTGTCGGGGGCCTTGGCCTCGGGCCTGGGCTACGCCCTTTGGTACGCCGCATTGCCCGGCCTGCGGGCCTCCAGCGCCGCCTCGATCCAGCTGTCGGTGCCCGTCATCACCGCCCTGGGCAGCGTCGCACTGCTGGGCGAAAGCATCAGCCTGCGCCTTGCTCTTTGCTCGATCGCCGTGCTGGGCGGCATCGCCCTGGTGATTCGCAAGAATTAATCCCGAACACAGCGAGCATAGTTATAGATCCGCAGAATATCGCCCTGCGGCCCGGCTCCCTTGGGTAGCATGGACTCGTCGCCGCTCTTGGGACTGGAGCGCTGGGCACCGGCGCCGTGGACATCCGTCAGCGGCCCAAGGTCGCGGCCATTGCCACCGCCACCCATCCCCATCGGTCCACCCATTGGCGGGGGCCCGCTCATTGGCGGGGGCCCGCTCATTCCTCCGCCCATTCCTCCGCCCATGGGGCCACCCATCGGAGGGGGACCATCCATTCCGCCCATCGGCGGTGGGCCGCCCATACCACCAGGGCCCATCCCTCCTGGCCCCATACCACCGGGGCCCATGCCGCCTTGCCCCATGCCTCTTCCGGGATAGCCCTGAGCCTCGCCGAAGGACAGATAGACGGCGAAGCGACCCGGGCGCGGGCCGTCGAGATGGGTGGTGCTGCTCCAATAAAAGGGCCAGTTGCGCTTGCCGGCCTCGTCCTTGATCTCGCTGCTTTGGAACAGCGGCGCGATCGCCGGGGAATTGCTGGCCTGGGGCGAGCGGCTGTAATCCACCAGACTTTGCAGCTCCTTGGCATTGGGCAGCCGCCAGCCGGTCTTGCCGTTCAGGGATAAGCCTTCGCAGAAATGCAGGGCTTCGGCCCAATCCAGGCGGCCGTCATGCAGCTTGCTGGCAGACAGAGACGCGGCATAAGCACCGCTATCGGCCTTCATCCAGGTCAGGCCGGTGGCGCGGTCCAGGATGCTGCCGTCGCCCTGATCGGCGAAGTCGTTATGGCCATAGGCGGGATTGCCGCGCACATAGCGGGCATACCATTGCCGCCGCCCCGGCCCGCCGTTCTGGGGATAGGCCTTGATGCGGCCATCGGCGAAATTCACCCCGAAGAAGCTGGCATCGCCGCCCATGGTCTTGCCGCTATAAGCGGTCGAACTGACATATTGCGCGTCGATGAAGCGCCCTTGGGCGGGATATTCGAAGGCGAAGGCCGAGACATCCAGATAGGGAACGGCATCGGACGGCGCCCCGGTGGTCTCGGGCCGCGCCGAGCCGGTGGCTCCGTCGAAATTGATCAGGGAGTAAAGCTCCTTGATGCTGGGCACCCGCCAGTCGGAAAAGCCGCCGGTGCGCCGCTGGGCGGCGTCGGCCTGAGCCTCGGGCCAATTGACCTTGTGAAAGGCCTTTTCCCAAATCAGCCCGGTCACCAGATCGCTGACGGTGCCGTCGCCATTATCGCGATAGCGCATGGGCCGCTTGCCATGCTGGGCATCCTGACCGAAGAACCGCGCCCCCGCCGAAGGACAGGACATCGCCCCCATATCGTCATAACAGCGGCTTTGCCCAGTGTCGGGCAGCGGTGTTTCCAAGGCTTGAGCCATGCCCGGCAGCAATAAAGCCGACATCAGGCCAAGACGACGCATAAAAGCCATCACATTCCCCCCTGGCGCGTATTCGCCTCGACTTTGCCAGAACTCTGGACCTGATTTCCAGCCCGTGCTTCCGGTCGGCTGGGAAAGAGGATATTGTCCTAGGGAGAGGGGGGTTTGCCTGCAAACCAATGAGAGGGGGAGAGCCGGCATGACTCTGTTGCGTTGGGTTTTTTGTGTTCTGCTGATTCTGATCGGCTGGAATGCTGGCCGCGCCTCGGCTGCGGAGACCGACCGTCTCGACCGCATCCTGGCCGCCAAGGAGCTGCGGGTCTGCATCTGGCCCGACTATTACTCCATCAGCTATCGCAACCCCAAGACCTTGGAATTATCCGGCATCGACATCGACATGGCCCAGGCCTTGGCCGCCGACCTGGGGGTTTCGGCCCGCTTCGTCGACAGCTCCTTCGCCAGCCTGATCGAGGATGTGACCCAGGATCGCTGCGACATCGCCATGTTCGCCATCGGCATCACGCCGTCGCGGGCCGAGCGGCTGCGCTTCACCGACGCGACCCTGGCCAGCGACATCTATGGCATCACCAGCAAGAGCAACCGCCGCATCAAGGATTGGTCCGACATCGATCAGTCCGGCAGCGTGGTCGCCGTCGCCAAGGGTACCTTGCATGAGGCGGTGATGAAGGTGAAGCTGCAGTCGGCACAATTGATGGTGCTGGACACCCCCTTCGCCCGCGAACAAGAGGTGCAGTCGGGCCGGGCCGACGTCTTCATGACCGACTTCCCCTATAGCCAACGCTTCCTGGCCAATGCCGACTGGGCGCGGCTGGTCTCGCCGCCGGGGGTCTATCACATCACGCCCTATGCCTATGCGGTGAAGCCCGGCGATGACGGCTGGTTCCAGCGGGTCCAGACCTTCGTCAAGGCGGTCAAGGCCGACGGGCGGCTGAAGAGCTCGGCCCAGCGCCACAAGCTCGACACCATCCTGGCGCCCTAGATGCCGGTGCCGTCCACCCTTCGGACCCGTAGTCTCAGGCGCGCCCTGGTGTTCGTGCTGGCCGTGTTCATGCTGGGCATGATCGCGGTGACCAGCTACACCCAGTGGCGGCTGCGGGTCGAAGCGGTGGAGACCGGGCTGGACATGGCCGCCATGTATTCCCGCGGCTCCGAGGATTTCGTCACCGAGAATCTGCAATTGGCCGAACTGGTCTCGGCCAATCTGCTGGACCTGGTGCCCCTGAACGCCAGCCCCGCCGAGGTGCAGAAAATCCTGGCGGCCATGCTGCGCCAAGCCCCGGCCTTGCGCTCCTTGTCGCTGCTGGATAGCCAGGGCCATATCATCGCCAGCTCCAATCCCGGCAATATCGGCGTCGCGGTGGCTGATACCGGCTTTCTGCCGCCGTCGGATTCCCGCCTGAACCTGCTGCGCATCGGCCCGCCTTGGGCCGGGCGCGACTTCGCCGGCGGCCATCCCACCGAGGGCGGCAAGGGAATCGGCACCGAGCCGTCGAGCCTGATCCCCATCCAATATTCCCGCAATGTCGGCGGGCGGAAGGTGACGCTGCTGGCGGCGCTGAACCCGGACTTTTTCGTCAATCACCTGCAACAGCAGCTGGAAGGCGGCTCCATCGAGGTGCTGCGCTACGACGGTCTGGTCCTGCTGGACACCGCCACCCCGGAAGAGACCGGCGCCAGCCATGCCGAGATTCTGAAAAGCCTGCATTTAAGCGAGATGGAGAACGGCCAGTTTCCACAACTGCGCGAGGATGGCGAGGCGATCCTGACGGCGTTCCGGGCCTCACGGCTTTATCCCTTCGTGGTGGTCACCCATGTGGAGCGCAAGAAGGCGCTGCAAAGCTGGCGCACCGAATCCCTGGCGCTGTGGGGGGTCGAGCTGCCGGTGATGGCTGGCATCTGCCTGTTCGCCTGGCTATTCTATCGCCGCGAACGCCAGCAAGCAGCCCAACAGGCCGAGGCTGAGCGACTGCAGCGCATCAACGCCTCGGTGTTCGCGTCCAGCTCGGACGCCATCATCATCACCGACACCAATGCCCGTATTCTGTCGGTGAATGCCGCCTTTACCCGCATCAGCGGCTATGCCGCCGCCGAGGCCATCGGCAAGACCCCGCGCATCCTGAAGTCCGGCTGGCAGTCGCAGCAGTTCTACAAGAGCATGTGGGACGCCTTGCTGCTGGACGGCCAATGGCGGGGCGAAGTCCTGAACCGCCGCAAGGACGGCTCGTTCTATGACTGCCAGCTGGCCATCACCGTCTCGCGGGATGCCGCCGGGCGGATCGAGCATCTGATCGGCGTCTGCCGCGACATCACCCGGGAAAAAGCCGCCGAGGCCCAGTTGCGCAAGCTGTCCCTGGCGGTGGAGCAAAGCCCGGTCAGCATCATGATCACCAATCTCGAACGGCATATCGAATATGTGAATCAGGCCTTCGTCGAGATGACCGGCTTTTCCCGCACCGAGGCCCTTGGGCGGTCGCCGGCTTTCCTGCAATCGGGCAAGACCGCCAACGAAACCTATCAGACCCTGAGCGAGGCCCTGCATCGCGGCCAGTCCTGGACCGGCGAGCTGCATAACCGCCGCAAGGATGGCCGCGATTATCTGGCCCATTCCATCATCCTGCCGCTGCGCCAAGCCGGAGGCGGCGTCACCCATTATGTCGCCATGCAGGAAGACGTCACCGAGAAGAAGGCCCTGAGCCAGGAGCTGGAGCGTCATCGCCATCATCTGGAAGAGCTGGTGGCCCTGCGCACCCGCGAGCTGGAAAGCGCCCGCCGTCAGGCCGAGGCCGCCACCGAGGCCAAGTCGATGTTCCTGGCCACCATGAGCCACGAAATCAGAACACCGCTGAACGGCATCATGGGCATGGCGCGGCTGGTGGCGGATTCGCCGCTGGAAGACATCGCCCGCGAACGCATGGATATGCTGCTGTCCTCGGCGGAATCCCTGCGGGTGATCATCAACGACATCCTCGACTTCTCGAAGCTGGAAGCCGACAAGCTGGATTTCGAGCGCAAGCCCTTCGACCTTCAGGCCTTGCTGCGCGACGTTCTCTCGCTGCTGCAGCTCCGCGCCGCCGAAAAGGGCATCTTCCTCAAGGTCGAAACCGCGCCCGAGATTCCCGCCTGGCTGGACGGCGACCCCGGACGCCTGCGCCAAGTCCTGCTGAATCTGGCCGGCAATGCCGTCAAATTCACCGAAAAGGGCGGCGTCACCATCGATATCGTCAGCCAGACCAACCTGGAAGGACGCTATACCCTGCGCTTCGATGTCATCGATACGGGCATCGGCATCGGCCAGGACGCCCAGGATCGGCTCTTCCAATCCTTCAGTCAGGCCGACGCCTCAATCTCGCGGCGCTATGGCGGCACCGGGCTGGGGCTGATCATCTGCAAAAAGCTGGTCGAAAACCAGGGCGGGCAAATCGGCATGAGCAGCGAGCCCGGCAAGGGCAGCCGCTTCTGGTTCACCCTGCCGGCCCAGGCCGCCGCGCCGTCGGCCGCCTTGCGCATCCCGGCGGCGGGCGAGCGCCCGGACCGGCCGCTGCGCATCTTGCTGGCCGAAGACAATCTGGTGAATCAAAAGGTGGTGCTGGGACTGCTCTCCCGCGAGAACCATCTGGTCACCGTGGTCGCCAACGGCCGCGACGCGGTGACGGCGGCGCTGGCCGCCCCCTTTGATGTCATCCTGATGGATCTGCAAATGCCCGAAATGGACGGGCTGACCGCCTGCCGCGAAATAAGGGCCCATCAGCCTCAAGAGCAACAGGCGCCCATCATCGCCCTGACCGCCAACGCCACCCAATCCGATATGGACAAGTGCCGCGAGGCGGGCATGATCGGCCATATCGGCAAGCCGGTCGATCCCTTGACCCTGACCCAGACCCTCTGGCGGCTGTTGCGGGAAAGCGACGCATGACGGCGGCCTTACCGGGAAATCGCCCAACTCATTGACCCATAAATTGCATGATGACAGGCCAAATATTTCGCTCCATCATCGGCTTGCCTGAACTGTAAGAGGCCCCATGCCGGCCAGCTTCACCACCGAGACCCCATCCCACCGACAGCGGCTGTTCCTGTTGATCACAGGCGTCGCCCTGACCGGATTGACCCTTGGGGTCTTGGTGTTCGGACGCGACATCTTTCTGCCGCCGCTTCCGGCCTTCGTGCCGTTCTATTCCGGCGTGGTGATCTTCGCCACGGTGGTCACGGCCTTCATGCTGGCGCTGCAGTTCCGCATCAATCACCAGCCGACCGTGCTGTTCCTGTCCACCGCCTATCTTTATTCCGGCCTATCGGCCATCGGACCGATGGTGTTCTTTCCCGGCGTCATTTCCGATCAGGGCATCTTCGCCTCGAACTCGCAGGCCGGCATTTGGATGTGGGTGGTCTGGCATACCGGCTTTCCCATCTTCGTGCTGGCCTATGCCCTGACGGAAAAGCTCAAGGGCGATGTCAGGCTGCAAAGCCGCCATAACAATCACTGGGTTTTCCTGCCGCCGCTGGGGATCGTGCTGCTGGTGATCGCGCAAAGCTGGGGGATCATCGCCAATCTCGAGCGCCTGCCGGTGCTGCTGTGGAACGGCGATTACGACATGCTGCTTGCCGCGCTGCCGGCCCGCATTTCCATGGGACTAAACCTGCTGACGTTTCTGGCCCTGATGATGCTGTCACGCCGTCCGACCATCGGACAGGTGGGGCTGATGCTGGCACTGTTGAGCAGCCTGCTGGATGTCACCCTGACCATGCATGCCCAAAGCCGCTTCTCGCTGGCCTGGTATCTGGCCAAGGGCAACAGCCTGCTGTCCTCGACCACGGTACTGGCGGTGTTCCTCTATGAGATCAGTCATCTTTATTACCGGGTCGCCTCGCTGAACTCGACCCTGACCGGCCTTGCCTTCAACGACGCCCTGACCGGCCTGCCCAACCGCCGCGCCTTCGATCAGCGGCTGGAAACCGAATGGGTCCGCGCCATCCGCGCCCGCACGCCGCTGGCGCTGATCATCCTGGATGTGGATTATTTCAAGCGCTTCAACGACCATTACGGCCATCTGCGCGGCGATGAATGCCTGCAAGACGTCGCCGCCACCATCCGCGAGGCGGTCAAGCGCCCCGCCGACATGGTCTGTCGCTATGGCGGCGAGGAATTCGCGGTCATCTTGCCGGAGACATCGGAAGGCGGAGCGCTACGGGTGGCCGAGCAAATCCGCCTGAGCGTCTCGGCCCGCGGCATCGCCCATGCCGCCAGCCAGGTTTCGACCGCCGAGGGAACCGTCAGCGTCAGCCTGGGGGTAGCGGTCTTGCGCCCGAGAAAGGATGAGAACCTGGACCTTCTGAAGGCGGCCGCCGATGCCGCCCTTTACGACGCCAAAGACCAGGGCCGCAACCGCGCCAATATGGCGACGCTGGCCCAGCTGTCCCTGGAGACGATGTCGCTGCCGTCTTAAGGGGCGTCCCCTTACTTCATCGAAGCGGCGACACAGGCGGGCAGAAGCTTCTTCATATCTTTTTCGATATCCGGGCGACGAGCGCGGCAGACGGTGCGCAGGCATTCCTGCTCGTCCACCTCGTTGCCCGAGCGGCGGTTCTGCTCTTCCAACTGCTTCACCGCCGTCACCAGATCGCGCAGCGCCTTTTGGCAGAAGCTCTGATAGCGGCGCAGTTTCTGCTGTTCGTCCACATCGTCGGGCACGATGCCATAGACCGGGCCGAACAAGGCCAGGAACATGGGACGACCCAGCCCTTCCTCGGCATTCTTCAAGAACAGCTGCATCTGCTCGCGGTTCAGATGCAGTTCCAGCATGGCATCCAGGGCATATTCGTTCAGAACGTCCAGATACTCGGCCAGAGCGGCAATGTCGCCCTGGGTGATGCGGCTGTCTTCCACCAGCTTCTTGGCGGTGTCCTTGTTGGCCAGCACGTCCCATTTCTTCTTGGCATCGACACCCGACAAAGCGCCATGAACCGTATCGAAGCCCGCTTCGCCCAGTTCGGAAACGGTGGAGGAGGCCAGCACGTTATGCTCCAGCATTTCCTGGATCAGGGCCGGGTCCTTCAGCACCTGCTCGGCCTTTTGCAGATCGGCCATGGCCAGATTGGCCAGCTTATGCAGCCGTTCCTCGGTATCCATGCGGGTGATGCCGACGCCCAGCTTGTTGAAGACATGGGCCGGAATCTCGACATAGATCGGGAAGAACTTGATCTGCCACTCGAAATCCAGATGGTCCTTGATCGAGCTATAGAACCGCCCCGACTTGCTTTGGCCGGTCGGCACCGGGCGGTCTTCGCCATGATTGCGGCGGAACAGCTCGGACAGCTTGGCGACGCTGACGATGCTCAACAGACGCGATTGCTGCGGCGGCTTCTGCGCCGTGTTGGTCTTGCCCTTGGCCTTAGCGGGATCGATGGGATCGCCGAAGTAATGCTCGGCAAAGGTCCGCATGCCGGTGCGGACCACCATGCCGATGACCTCCGTCACCGAACGGCCGCAAGGCAGGCGGGTGTCGTCATCGGCCACCGGCTGGCCTTCGGCATTCAGCAGAAATTCGTTGAACAGCTCACGCTTGCCACGGAATAGCTGGAAGCAGCCATCCAGCAGTTCGGGGCTGTCCATGATGGATTTATAGGGGTCCTGGACCGACGCCAGGGGCGGCAGCAATTGCTTGAACTTCCAGGCCACAGGGCCCTTCAGCATCTGCGTCACGGCACGCCGGGCATTGGCGTCGGGATTGTCGGCGGCAGGGCTGGACATACCGGAGCAACTTTCTTGGGTCGTTTTGCCAAGAGGATAACCGTACGGTAAAAATCTGCAACGTTCCCTTGCAAGGAACCGATCAATGAGGCAGACGCAACCGCACCCGCAAACCGCCCAGCGGGCTGTCTTCCAGCAACAGCTCGCCGCCATGGGCGCGAACCACGTCGCGAGCGATGGTCAGGCCCAGCCCGACGCCGCCGGTTTTCAGATTGCGCGAGCCCTCCAGCCGGACGAAAGCCTTGAACACGGCCTCGCGCTTTTCGGCGGGAATGCCGGGGCCGTCGTCATCCACCGTCACCTCGATGCCGTCGCCGCGATGCCCGGCCCGGACCGCCACATGCTTGCCATAGCGGACCGCATTGCCGATCAGATTCATCAGACAGCGCGACAAGGCATGGGGACGGCATTGCAACGGCAGATCCTGTTCGCAATGCAGGTCGATCACCCCGCCTTCGCGGCGCAGCTTGCCCACCACATCATCCAGCAGGGCCACCAGCTCGATCTTGGTGACGGGTTCGCTGCCTTCGCCACGGGCAAAGGCCAGATAGCCCTCGACCATGCGCTCCATGTCGGCAACGTCTTCCAGAAGTTCGAGCACGCCGTCGACCCCGTCCATCATCGCCAATTGCAGCTTCATGCGGGTCAAGGGCGTGCGCAGATCGTGGGACACGCCGGCCAGCATCTCGGTCCGCTGCCCCACCTGGCGCTTGATGCGGTCGCGCATCAGGGCAAAGGCGGCGGCGGCCTGACGGACCTCGGCGGCGCCCTCGGGCTTGAAGTTGGGAACGTCGCGGCCCTTGCCGAAACTGTCGGCGGCAGCGGCCAGCCGGCGCACGGCGCGGACCTGATTACGCATGAAAATGGTGGCGATGCCGAACAGCAGTAGCGAGGTGCCCACCATCCACAGCACGAAGATGGTGGTGGTTGGGCTATAGAGCCGCTTGCGCGAGGCCAGTACCTTCAGCACACCCTCGGGCAGCTGCACCTGGATTTCCACTTCCCGTTCACGGCTGACCGTATCGATCAGCACCGGGCGGTCCATGCGCTCGGCCAAAGCCCCCAGCAGATTGCCCTCCAGGCTATAGCCGCTGACGGCGTCCTCAAGCTCGGTGGATTGCTTCAAGGCACCGGTGCGATCCAGAATCCCGCCTTCCTCCAGCGAGAATTGCAGGCCGGTGGGCCAGCCGACCGTCGCGAAGATCAAGGCACGATTATCCGCGCCGGGAAAGGCCCGCATCAGATCGGCCACGGTGGCCACGTCCCCCGCCAAGCCCGCCGCCAGACGGCGCGTCACCACATCCCAATGGGTGCCGAAAAAGATATAGGCCGAGACCAGCTGCAACAGCACCAGCGGCGTCACCAGGATCAGCAGCGAGCGGCCCAAAAGGCCGCGCGGCAGCACCGACTTGACCAGCGCCACCCAATCGAAATGACGAAGCGGCATCGGCGTCAGTCCTGCCAAAGCACGTAGCCGCGGCCACGCACGGTTTGCAGATAGCGCGGCAGACGGGGATCGTCCTCGATCTTCTTGCGCAGGCGGGTGACCTGCACATCGACGGTGCGCAGGTTGCCGGAATTCCCCGTGGCCGCCGCCAGATCCTCGCGGCTCAGGGTTTCTCCGGGCTGGGCCGCCAGCACCGCCAGCAGGCCCGACTCCGCCGAGGTCAGATGCACCGGCTCGCCGTTCTCGCTCAATTCGCCTCGGGTCAGGTTGAAGCTGAAGCGGCCGAAGCGGCAATCCTTGGGCGGCGGCGGCTCGGCCTCGCGGGCGGTGCGCCGCAGGATCGAGCCGATACGAAGCAGCAGCTCCCTGGGCTCGAAGGGCTTTGTCAGATAGTCGTCGGCCCCGGACTCGAAACCGTCGATGCGGTCATTGCTCTCGCCCATGGCGGTCAGCAGCAGGATCGGCAGAACCTGCCCCTCGGCCCGCAGGGACCGGGTCAGCTCCAGCCCGGTCTCGCCGGGCATCATCACATCCAGCACCATCAGGTCGAAGGCCATGGCGGCAATCTGCTGGCGGGCCTCGTCGGCATCCGCCGCCACCGAGACCATATGCCCCTGATCGGTCAGATATTTGCGTAAGAGATTGCGCAGCCGGGTGTCGTCATCCACCACCAGAATATGGGCGGCGTCGCTCATGCTCAGGCGCCCCGGGGGCGCGGCGCGGCGCTGGTCGAGGGAAAGCGGCGGCGGTCATCCTCGTCGATCATGCCCAGCATGACCTTGCGGAAGCCCTGCACCGCCTCGGCCCCCGCCTCGCGGTAGGCCTGGGCGATACGCGCCCGCTGCTTTTCGGTCAGGGCGCGCTCCAGCTCGATCCCCTTGTCGGTCAGCTCCAGCAGCCGCTGACGGCGGTCGCGGTCGCCCGGACGCTGGATGATGAAGCCCTCCTCGACCAGCTGCGACAGCACGCGCGACAGGCTTTGCTTGGTGATGCGCAAGACCGCCAGCAATTCGCTGACCGTCGTTCCAGGCGAACGTCCGACGAAGTAGATCACCCGGTGATGCGCCCGGCCAAAGCCATATTCGGCCAGCATGGCGTCAGGCTCGGCGGTGAAGTCCCGATAGGCGAAATACAGAAGCTCGATGCCTTGGCGAAGCTCCTCTTCCCGCAGGAATAGGTGATTTACGCCGGATTTTATGTCAGTCATATTGACATATTGCCTTAGGAATGTTACTCCTGGCAAGACCAATTCGGTAATTTAATAACTCACCGCAAGGACTCTCCACCATGTCTCTGGTCCCCTTCGACGACCGTGACGGCTTCATCTGGTTCGATGGCAAGCTGGTCCCCTGGCGCGACGCCAAGGTTCATGTCCTGACCCATGCCCTGCACTATGCCTCGGCCGTGTTCGAGGGCGAGCGCGTCTATAACGGCAAGGTGTTCAAGCTGACCGAGCATTCCGAGCGCCTGATCGAATCCGGGCGCGTGCTGGGCTTCGAAGTGCCCTGGACCGTCGAGCAGATCAACGAGGCGACCATCGCCACCGTCGAAGCCAACAAGATCGTCGACGGCTATGTCCGTCCGCTGGCCTATCGCGGCGCCGAGCAGATGGGCGTCGCCGCCCAGCAGACCAAGGTCCATATGGCCATCGCCACCTGGGTCTGGCCGTCCTATTTCCCGCCGGAACTGCGCCAGAAGGGCATCCGCCTGAACTTCTCGCAGTGGAAGCGCCCGCACCCCGAGACCGCGCCGACCAAGTCCAAGGCCGCCGGCCTTTACATGATCGGCACCCTGTCCAAGCATGACGCCGAGTCCAAGGGCTATACCGACAGCATCATGCTGGACTGGCAGGGCTATCTGGCCGAGGCCACCGGCGCCAATATGTTCCTGGTGATGGATGGCGAAATCCACACCCCGACCCCGGACTGCTTCCTGGACGGCATCACCCGGCGCACCGTGATCGATCTGGCCAAGCAGCGCGGCTTCAAGGTCATCGAGCGCAAGATCAAGCCGGAAGAGCTGGCCAAGACCCAGGAGGTCTTCCTGACCGGCACCGCCGCCGAAGTCACCCCGGTGGGCGAGATCGGCGAGTACAAGTTCACCCCCGGTCCGATCACGGCGGCGCTGATCGCCGACTATGACAAGCTGGTGGGCCGCACGGCCTAAGGACAAAAAAGGCGGGCCTCGGCCCGCCTTTTTCATCTCAGCCCGGATGTCCCGATTTACGGATGGGCTTCGTCGATGATGCCCGCCGCCTCGCGCTCTTTCTTCAGGCTACAACGCTGGCGTTCGGAATCGCTCTTCAGCTGACCGCAGGCCGCCAGGATATCCTGTCCGCGCGGCTGACGGATGGGGGCGGAATAGCCCTGTTCGAACAGGAAGTCCGAGAATTTGCGGATCTGCCCCATATCAGAGCAATCGAATTCCGAGCCCGGCCATTTGTTGAAGGGGATCAGGTTGAACTTGGCAGGGATGCCCTGCATCAGCTTCACCAGGGCACGGGCGTCGGCCAGGCTGTCGTTCACATCCTTCAGCATGACATATTCGAAGGTGATGCGGCGCGCATTGTTGGCCGGATAGTCGCGGCAGGCCTGCATCAGTTCCTTCAAGGGATACTTCTTGTTGATCGGCATGATGCGGTCGCGGATTTCGTCCGTCACCGCATGCAGGCTGACCGCCAGATTGACCCCCAGTTCCTCGCCGCAGCGGCGCATCATCGGCACCACGCCCGAGGTGGACAGGGTGATGCGGCGCTTGCTGACCGAGATGCCCTCGCCGTCCATGATGATCTTCATGGCCTTGGCGACGTTCTCGTAATTGAACAGGGGCTCGCCCATGCCCATCAGCACGATGTTGGAGATCAGCCGGCCGCCATCCATGGGGCTGGGCCATTCTTCATAGGAATCGCGGGCGACCATGAACTGGCCGACGATCTCTTCCGCCGTCAGATTGCGGACCAACAGCTGAGTGCCGGTATGGCAGAACTTGCAGGTCAGGGTGCAGCCCACCTGCGAGGAAACGCAGACGGCGCCGCGATCATCCTCGGGGATATAGACCGTCTCGGCCTCGTTACCGTCCGAGAATTTCAGCAGCCATTTGCGGGTGCGATCTTCCGAGGTCTGCACCCGCGAAACCTCGGGGCGGCGGACCACGAAATGCTCGGCCAGCTTCTCACGCAAGGGCTTGGCCAGGGTCGACATCAAGGCGAAGTCGGTCACGCCCTGGTGATAGATCCAGTGCCACAGCTGCTTGGCGCGGAACGGCTTCTCGCCGATCGATGCCATCTCGGCGACCAGTTCCTCGCGGTTCAGGCCGACCAGCGTCTTTTTCAGGGTCTCGCTCATGGCCGATACATATGGGAGGCCGGGGCTTGGGTGCAAGGGAAATGCGACCCAACCCAACTTTCGACTTGTGAGAACATCTTTTTATAATAAACTTAATGAGTGCATTCGTTTAGGAGTATGTAATGTTGCTTACATATGAGCAAATTCGTAGCGCCTTTGAGTTGGCATATTTTATTTGTGGCGGTCCAGCCATGCTCGGCATTGGAATACTTGCACTACGCCAGATCTCAGTTTCCAAAGAAATAGCTCGCACACACTCAAAGAGAGAAGCTTACAAGATAGCGGCTGAGCAAAATAAATTTTATACAGACCATGTGATTGCAGAGTATACTCACCTTATGCAAGCCATAATAAACTCTGGACTTGACGAACCATCAGAGGATGACACCTCTGTCTCAGATGGAAAAATAATAACGACCGCAAAATTCAGCGATGAAGACACAAGCATATTAATGAGCCATATTAATGGTTTAATAGCGCTAGTTAATAAGATAGATGTTTTTTCCACATATTTCACATCTGGAATAGCCGATGAGGAGCTCGCCTATTCAATGTCAGGCAGAGTATTTATCAAAAAAATTAAGTGCCTATATCCAATAATTCAGAAGTTTGAACTCTCTGAGGGCTACAAGCACACATTAGACTTGTTTATCATGTGGGAAACACGGGCTAAAAAAGAGCGCCTCCACAAAAAAAATTCGGAAATTCAAAGCCAGCTAGATTTGATTAAAGAAACGAATATCCGTCCAATCGGCACCTAACGCATCATCCCCACCTCCAACACCGTGTCGCTCAAGACCGGGTGGCGGGCGCGGGCGTTGAAGAGTTGGTAATGCCACCACTCGTTCCGATAAAAGTCCCAGCCCGCCGCCGTCATCAGCCCCATCAAGAGCAGGCGGTTGCGCTGGGCCTCGACGGGCACCTCCAGCGAGGCATGGTGCGAGCGGGGCGTGAATTCGTCGAAGGCGGTGCCCATGTCCAGCTCTTGGCCGGTGCCGCGGTCCAGCAGGGTCAGGTCTACCGCCGCGCCCATGGAATGAGGCGAGCCCCGGCGCGGATCGGCCAGGAAGCCGGGGTCGGGCGTATGGTTCCACAGCACCCACTGAGCCTCGGACGGGCGGAAGGCGTCGAAAATCTTCAGCTTCCAGCCCAAAGGCCGGGCGAGATCGACGGCTTTCTGCAAAAGCTCGGCGGCTTCCGGGTTCAGATAGCAGTCGGCGCGGCCATAAACCGGCTTGCCGGTGAAATTGTCGGCGGTGGCATAGGCCAGATAAATCTCGACGTCGAAGGTTTCGGGGGTGATGCGGACCAGGGACATGCGAGACCTTTGCAGAAACAGACGAAGGTGGGCAGTATAGCCGCCTCGTCCCGACGGTTAAGGAAAAAGCGTTGCGCGTTCTGGCTTTCGATTGCTCCACCTCGGCCTGCTCGGTCGCCGTTCTGGCCGAAGGCAGACTGTTGGCGCATCGCTTCGCCGCCATGGCGCGGGGCCAGTCGGAAGCCTTGATGCCGATGATCCAGGACTGTCTGGCCGAAGCCGGCCTTGCCTGGGAACAGATCGAACTGGTGGGAGTCGGCGTCGGGCCGGGCACCTTTACCGGCATCCGCATCGGTCTGGCGGCGGCGCGAGGCATCGCCCTGGCGGGGAAGATCCCGCTGGCCGGCGTCACCAGCTGCGAGTCGGTGGCCCATGCCGTGCCCGAGGCCGAGCGTCAGGGGCGCATCATCCTGGCAGCCATCGACGGCAAACGGGCCGATCTATTTGTGCAGCCCTTCTCGGAAGACCTCATCCCCCTGGCCGAACCGCAAGCCCTGATGCCCGAGGATGCCGCCAAGCTGGCGACCGGCCAGGCGATCCTTTGCGGCGATGCCGCCCATCGTCTGGCCGAGGCACTACCCGGAGCAACCCTGGCCTCCAGCCAGCCCGAACCTGACGCCTGCGTCATCGCCCGGCTGGCCGAAGCCAAATGGCAGGCTGGCACCGCCCTGCCCGCCACGCCGCTGTATCTGCGGCCGCCGGATGTGACCTTGCCGTCATGATCCCCCTCTCCATCGCCCATGCCGAGCTGATCGCCGGCATGCATCACATCTGCTTTGCCGAGCCTTGGGACGTCAAGGCCATGGGCGAGTTGCTGGCCATGCCCGATGCGTTCGGCTTTCTGGTCAGCACCGGCGACAAGCCCCAGGGCTTCATTCTGTGCCGTGCGGCAGGGGGCGAGGCCGAGGTTCTGACCATTCTGGTGCTGCCGCCTTATCGCCGTTCAGGTCTGGCGGCGCAGCTGCTCGACGCCGCCTATGAGCGGGCGCGGCAAGCCGGGGCCGAGCAGATGTTCCTGGAGGTCGCCGCCAACAATGACGGCGGCATCGGCCTTTATCAGGCCCAAGGCTTCACCCAGGTGGGCCGCCGCAAGAATTATTACGGCGGCGCCACCGATGCCCTGGTGATGATGCGGCCTCTCCCGGGTTTATAAGACCGTCAGCATCGAGGCCACCAGCGGATGGCGGACGATGTCGCGTTCTCCCAGACGCACCACGGCGATGTCGTCCAGACGGCCCAGGCGATCGGCGATATCGGACAAGCCCGACAGTCCCGGCAGCAGGTCCGACTGATCGGGGTCGCCGGTCAGCACCATGGTGGAATGCCAGCCCAGGCGGGTCAGCAGCATCTTGATCTGGCCATAGGTGCAGTTCTGCGCCTCGTCGATGACCACGAAGGCGTTGTTCAGCGTGCGCCCGCGCATATAGGCCACCGGAGCGATCTCGATAGAGCCGTCGGCCAGGGCCGAACGCAGCCGCTTGCCGCCCATGCGATCCGACAGGGCGTCATAGAGCGGACGCAGATAAGGAGCCAGCTTCTCTTGCAGGTCACCGGGCAGGAAGCCCAGGCTTTCTCCCGCCTCGACCGCCGGACGCGACAGGACGATGCGGCCGACCCGGCCCTCGTCCAACGCCTCGACCGCCGCCGAAATCGCCAGATAGGTCTTGCCGGTTCCCGCCGGCCCTAAGGCCAGGGTCAGGTTGTTCTCGGCCATGGCGTCCAGCAGCTCGCGCTGGTTCTCGCTTTGCGGGCGGACTTTCTTGACATAGCTCTGATCACGGCTCTGTTCGCCACCCAGGGGGTCCCAATCCCCTTGGACGACGCTTCCATAGAGCGGATGCACATTGTTTACGGGCTTGGACTGGACAGCGGGACGAATGCGCTTGGCCATCTAGGGCTCCATCAGTGTGCAGGAAAAGAAAAAGCCCCCCGAAGCGGGAGGCTGGCGAACTGTCGAGAACGGAAGAAAAGCCGACCATGCTGCGATGGCGGAAAAGGCTCCGGCGCATCGCGGCACCGGAACGAAATGCCCTGCCGAATAAGGCGGCGGAAGGTCAAGGTGAAGACCCACGCGGACATCCTCCATCGAGGTTAGCAAGATCAGCCTAGCGAAACCGATGGAGGAATGTCACGAATATTTGGTGGTGTCTTAGAACTTTCACCCAAGATACGGTATTGGTCTCGGCTTAACGGGCCAGGATGGTGGCGGCCTCGCGGGTCTTGCTGATCGCATCTTCGGCCTGCAGGATCGCCGCCGAGATATCAACGATGTTGCTGGAAATCGTCTCGACCGCCGAGGAAGCCCGCTGCATGTTCGCGGACATGTCGCTGGTCACGGCGCTCTGCTCCTCGACCGCCGATGCCGTCGCGGCCACATATTCCCGCACATTCTCGATCGAGCCGCGAATGGTGTTCAGGGCGCCGACCACATCGCCGGAAACGCTCTGCACGCCTTCGATTTCCTTGGTGATCTGCTCGGTCGCCCGCGCCGCCTGATTGGCCAGATTCTTCACTTCATTGGCGACCACCGCGAAGCCCTTCCCGGCATCGCCGGCACGAGCGCTTTCGATGGTGGCGTTCAGGGCCAGCAGATTGATCTGCCCGGCGATGTCGTTGATCAGGCCGACGATCCCGCCCATGGCGGCGGCGGCATCGGTCAGGCGCTGGGTCGATTGCCCCGCCGTCACCACCTGCTCGAAGGCGCTGTCGGTCGCCGCCTGAGACTTGCTCATGCTTTGCGAAATCTCGGTGATCGAGGCCGCAAGCTCTTCAGCGCTGGCCGCCACCGTCTGCACATTGCTCGAGGTTGCGCCGGCCGCCGAATTGGCGCCGTCGCACTGGGTATTGGTGCGATGAATGGCGGCATCGATCTCGGCGAAATTCACGTCGATCAGGTCTTTCAGATCTCCCAGAAGCTTGATCTGAGCCGTCACGTCGATGGCGAACTTCACCACCTTATAGGGCTTGCCGTTCAGATCGAAGATCGGGTTGTAAGAGGCTTCGATCCAAATCTCGCGTCCGCCTTTGCCGATCCGCTTATATTGGGCGGCCTGAAACTCGCCGCGACGCAGCTTTTCCCAGAACCCCCGATATTCCGCGCTTTCGCGGAAGCTGGGCTCGACGAACATGCTGTGATTCCTGCCCTGGATTTCATCCAGGCGATAGCCCATCGCATTCAGAAAGTTGCCGTTGGCCGTAAGAATCGTGCCATCCAGGCTGAACTCAATCACCGCCTGGGATTTTAAGATGGCGTCGACCTGTCCGCGCAGGTCGGAGAACTCCGTCTTGCTGGCCGTCACGTCGGTGGCGAACTTCACCACCTTATAGGGGCGGCCATCGGCACCCAGCAGCGGATTGTAGGAGGCTTCGATCCAGATTTCCTTGCCGCCCTTGCCGATGCGCTTGAACTGACGGGCGACGAATTCACCGCGGCGCAGGGTCTCCCAGAAATCACGGTAGTCGCGGCTGTCCCGATAGGACGGCTCGACGAACATGCTGTGATGCTTGCCGCGAATTTCGCCCAAGTCATAGCCCATGACGTCGAGAAAATTGCGGTTGGCACTGACGATGGTGCCATCCATTTCGAATTCGATGACCGCTTGCGCCTTGTCGATGGCGGTCAGCTTCGCCGCTTGCTCGCGGCTGCTCCGAGAGGTCCCGAATCCAAACATGCTTTCCTCCTCAAGTCAGGCCTTTGCTCTTGCGAACCGTCTTTGCGGCCTTGGAGAGACAGGTATGCATGAGGAGGAAAAATGTGAATAAGCCGATAGTCCTATATCAATAAACCCAGCGACTCTATTCGCCTGCCGGATCGCCCACGACCACCACATCCAAAGACTTGGCGTCGAGATATTTCCGCGCCACCCGCTTGATGTCGTCAACGCTCAGAGCATTGATGATGGCGCTGCGGCGGTCCAGATAATCCACCCCAAGATGGTCGATCTGGATGGCCGTCAGCAGGCTGGCGATGGCGGCGGTGCTGTCCATCTGCAAGGGATAAGAGCCGATCAGATAGGTCTTGGCGTCGGCCAGTTCCTGGGGCGAGACGCCCTGCTCGGCCATGCGGGCCCATTCCTTGCGGACCAGGGAAATGGCCTCGGCGGTCTTGTCATTGCGGCTGGCCAGCCCGCCTTCGATCAGTCCGCCATGGGCATAGGGCGCCAAGCCGGACGAAACCCCATAGGTCAGGCCGCGCTTGACGCGGATCTCGGTCATCAGCCGGGCCGAAAAGCCGCCGCCGCCCAGGATATAGTTCATCACATAGGCGGCATACCAATCGGGGTCGCTGCGCTTCAGCCCCTGCTGGGCGAACAGCACCACGCTTTGCGGAATGGCCTTGCGGATCACCGTGGTCTGGCCGCTGGCATGGGCCTGCACCTCGGGCACGGTGATGGGATCGGCGGTTTCCGGCAGAGTGCCGAAGCTGCTGTCCAGCAAAGGCTTCAGCTGCGCCGGGGTCATATCGCCCACCACCGAGACCAGCAAGCGGTCCTTGGCGAAGCGATGGGGCAGATAGGCTTTCAGATCTTCGGCGGTAATGGCCTTGACCGTCTCGGCGCTGCCCTCTTCCGGGCGGCCATAGGGATGGTCGGGATAGAGCTGACGGGCGATGGTCCGACCGGCGACGGCATTGGGGTCTTGCGCTTCATGGGCCAGCTCGGCCAGCACCTGCCCCCGGATACGCTCGACCGCGTCTCCGTCGAAGCGCGGCTTGGACAAGGACAGGGCCAGCAGATCGAAAGCCGTCTGGGCGTTCTGGGTCACGGTCTTGACATGGCCGCGCACGGCGTCCTGCCCGGCGGAAAAGCTCAGGCTGATGGCTAGGTCTTCCAGCTTGCCGTGGAAGGCCTGACTGTCCAGATCGCCGGCCCCTTCGTCCAACAGGCCCGAGACCATGTTGCTCAGGCCCGCCTTGGCGTCGGGATCGCTGGCGGCGCCGTCCTTGAAGGCGAAGTCCAGGGCGACGATGCTGTTGCTGTGATCCTCGATCAGCCAAGCTTCGACACCCTTGTCGCTGACCACCTTCTGAATATCGAAGGCGAAGGCGGGCAAAGAGGGCAGCAGGCTAAGGGCGGCCAGAATGACGACACGCTTCAACATTATCGCATCTCCCGTCCCAAAGCGCCCAATCCGCCACCATGCCCCCGCTCGGCCCGCTCGGGCGAGACCTCGTCGGGATTGGCGGGTAGCAGCTCGCCGGTCACCGAGCGTTCCTCGCGTAGCACCGCCTTGGCGGCGGCATTGACCTGATCGAGCGTCACGGCGGCAATGCGCTGAGGCCAAGCTTCCACATCGGCGATGCTCTCGCCGCTGGCCAGGGCCGAGCCCAGCACCCGGGCGCCGGTATGCAAGGAGTCTCGGGCATAGGTCACGGAAATGCGCAGGCGTTCCTTAGCGCGGTCCAGCTCGTCCTGGGTGACACCCTCGGCGGCGGCCTTGCGGATCACCCCTTCGGCGGCGGCTTGCAGCTTGGCCAGCTCGACCCCCGGCTTGGGGCTAAGGGAAATGTCGAAGCTGCTCATGCCCAGGCTTTGCGGGTTGTAGCCCGCCTCGGCGGCCACCGCCAGGGTCTGTTCGACCACCAGCGACTTATAAAGACGGCTGGTCGCGCCGCCGCCCAAAATCTCGGCCAGCAATTGCAGGGCATAGGCTTGATTGCGGTCGCCCACATGATAGCTGGGAGCCAGATAGGTCCGTTCCCACGAGGGCTGCTGTACATCCGGGTCACGCAGGACCACCGTACGGGCCGCCACTGGTTCGGGCTCGGGATTGCGCAGGCGCTGCGGCACCGGGCGGGCCGGAATGGCACCATAGAATTTCTCGGCCAGCGGCTTGACCTGGGCGGCATTGACATCGCCGGCAATGATCAGGATGGCGTTGTTGGGGGCGTACCAGCGTTTATGGAAATCGACGATGTCCGACAGCCGGTAGTTCTCGATCTCGGCCCGCCAGCCGATCACCGGATGATGATAGGGGCCGGACAGGTAAAGGGCGGCATTCATCTGCTCGGCCAGCTGGGCTTCCGGCTCGTTCTCGATGCGCATGCGGCGCTCTTCCAGCACCACCTGACGCTCGGGCTGGAAGTCCTTGTCGTCCAGCTTCAGATGCGCCATGCGGTCGGATTCCATCTTCATCACCAGCGGCAGTTTTTCCACCGCCACATTCTGGAAGAAAGCCGTGTAATCCGCCGTGGTGAAGGCATTGTCGCGCCCGCCATTCTTGGCGACGATGCGCGAGAATTCTCCCGCCGGGACGCTGGGCGTGCCCTTGAACATCATATGCTCGACCATATGGGCCAAGCCGGTCTTGCCCTCGACCTCGTCCGCCGCGCCGACCTTGTACCAGACCATATGGCTGACCACCGGCACCCGGTGGTTGGGGATCACCACCACCTGCATGCCGTTCTTCAGGGTAAAGGTCTCGGGATTGAAGACTTGCGCGGAAGCCGGGGCGGCTCCCAGGCTGACAGCAATCAGGCTGGCGGCGGCGAATTTGCGGAACGGGGACATCGAGCACTCCGATGGAGCAAAGCTGCCTTCGGATATAGGCCGATGCCCCCCAACCCGCAAGTTAGTCCATCAATTTGATCAGGGATTTCACCACGTTTTCCGCACCCTCGGCGATCTGGCTGATCGAGGCCTCCAGCATATAGCAGGGCGAAGTGGCCAGCTTGGCCGCTGCATCCACCACCACCTCGCCATGACCGGCGGCGACATGCTTGGCCCCCATGGCCTCGATGGCCTGAGCGGTGCCGGCGTCATTGCCGATGGTGACATCCACCGCGCCCAGCACCTTGGCCATCAAAGCCGGCGAGATGCACAAGGCGCCGATGGGCTTGCCCGCCGCCCGCATGGCCTGAATGGCGGCGGCCACATCGGGCTGCACCGAACAGCCGGGGCCATCGACGGCGAAGCTGCACAGGTTCTTGGCGGCGCCGAAGCCGCCGGGGAAGATAATGGCGTCGAACTCGGCCGCCTTGAAGCTCGCCAGATCGGCAATCGCGCCACGGGCGATGCGGGCGGCTTCCACCAGCACATTGCGGCTTTCTGGCATTTCCTGGCCGCTGGCGTGATCGATCACATGCATCTGCGCCACATTGGGGGCGAAGCAGGCATAGGAACCACCCTGGCGGTCGATGGCCAGCAGGGTCAGCACCGCCTCGTGAATCTCGGCGCCGTCATAGACGCCGCAGCCGGACAGAACGACCGCGAACTTACGTTTCTGGGACATGGGAACCTCCGCTGGATTGATTTTGCCTCAAGGCTAGGACGGGCACTTTTCCGATGCAAGTTCGCTCATGCGCCTTATGATGACGGCAATCGTTTCTGCCCGAGGAATCCCATGTCCGCCTATGCCCAGCTTGTCGAACGTTTTGACCGCCTGTCCAAGATCGACGAGGCGCTGAACATCCTGCATTGGGACATGTCGGCGATGATGCCGACCGGGGCGGCGCCGGGCCGGGCCCGCTCGCTGTCGGCTTTGAAGACCATCACCCACGAGATGATCACCGCCCCTGAGATCAAGCAACTGCTGGATGCCGCCGAGGGCGAAAGCCTGGATGACTGGCAGCGGGCCAACCTGACCGGCATGCGCCGCGACTGGGTGCATGCGGCGGCGCTTCCGGCCCGTTTGGTGCAAGAGATGACCGAAGCCTGCTCGGCCTGCGAGATGGCTTGGCGCAAGGCCAAGCCCGCCTCGGACTATGCCGCCGTCAAGCCGCTGCTGGCCGAGGTGCTGCGCCTGACCCGCGAGGTCGCCGAGGTCAAGAGCCAGGCCTTGGGCGTCTCGGCCTATGACGCCTTGCTCGATCAGTTCGAGCCGGGCGGGCGCTCCGCCGAGATCGACGCGGTGTTCGCCGACCTCTCGGCCTTCCTGCCCGGCTTCCTGGCCGAGGTACAAGCCAAGCAGGCCCCGGCTCCGCTGCCGCCCGCCGGTCCCTTCCCCATCGAGCAGCAAAAGGCGCTGGGGCTGAAGATCATGGGCGTCTTGGGCTTCGACTTCGAGCATGGGCGGCTGGATGTCAGCTCGCATCCCTTCTGCGGCGGCAACCCGGACGATGTGCGCATTACCACCCGCTATGACACCGCCGACTTCATGCGCAGCCTGTTGGGCGTCATCCATGAAAGCGGCCATGCCCTGTATGAGATGGGCCTGCCCGAGGCTTGGCGCGGTCAGCCGGTGGGCCGGGCGCGGGGCATGAGCATCCATGAAAGCCAAAGCCTCTTGATGGAGATGCAGGCCTGCCGCTCCAAGGCTTTCCTCTCCTACGCCACCCCGGTGATGGCCGAGATGTTCGGGCGGACCGGCGAGGCGGGCTGGGATGCCGAGACCCTGTACGGGGCCAATGTCCGCTGCAATCCGGGCTTCATTCGCGTCGATGCCGACGAGGTCAGCTATCCCGCCCATGTGATCCTGCGCTATCGCCTGGAGAAAACCCTGATCGCCGGAGAGCTGGAGCTGGACGGCCTGCCCGAGGCTTGGAACCAGGGCTTCGAGCAGCTCTTGGGCCTGAAGGTGCCCGACGACGCCCGCGGCTGTTTGCAGGATATTCACTGGTATGACGGGCTGTTCGGCTATTTCCCCACCTACACCCTGGGAGCCATGACCGCCGCTCAGCTGTTCGATGCGGCGCAAAGCCAGCTGCCGGGATTGTCAGACAGCATCGCCCAAGGCGATTTTGCCCCGCTGCTAGGCTGGCTGCGCACCAACATCCATGGCAAGGCCTCCAGCCTGAGCGCCCCCGATCTTCTGACCGCCGCCACCGGCCGTCCGCTGGACGCGGCGGTCTTCAAGGCCCATCTGAAGCGGCGCTATCTGCCGGGCTAATCCTACCAGCGGCGGCTGGCGGGCAGGTTTTCCTCGTCGAACAGGGCGGTCAGCTGCTTCAGCATGGTGCCGCCCAGTTCCTCGGCGTCCATAATGGTCACGGCGCGGCGGTAATAGCGGGTGACGTCATGGCCGATGCCGATGGCCGCCAGCTCGACCGGCGAGCGGGTCTCGATCTGCTCGATCACCTCGCGCAGATGCTTTTCCAGGTAAGAGCCGGAATTAACCGACAGGGTGGAATCATCCACCGGCGCGCCGTCCGAGATCACCATCAGAATGCGCCGCTGCTCGGGCCGGGCCAGCAGGCGGTTATAGGCCCAAAGCAAGGCCTCGCCGTCGATGTTTTCCTTCAAGATGCCCTCTTTGAGCATCAGACCCAGATTGCGCCGGGCGCGACGCCAAGGGGTATCCGCCGCCTTATAGATGATATGGCGCAGATCGTTCAGCCGTCCGGGATTGGCGGGCTTGCCATTGGCGGCCCATTTCTCGCGGGCTTGGCCGCCCTTCCAGGCGCGGGTGGTGAAGCCCAGCAGCTCGACCTTGACGCCGCAGCGTTCCAGGGTGCGGGCCAGGATGTCGGCGCTCATGGCCGCCACCGAGATCGGACGCCCGCGCATCGAGCCGGAATTGTCGATCAGCAGCGAAACCACGGTATCGCGGAAGTCGGTATCCTTCTCCAGCTTGAAGGACAGGCTTTGCAGCGGATTGCTGACCACGCGGGCCAGCCGCCCGGCATCCAGCAGGCCTTCTTCCAGATCGAATTCCCAGGACCGGGTCTGCTTGGCCATCAGGCGGCGCTGCAGGCGGTTGGCCAGGCGGCTGACCACCCCTTGCAGATGCAGAAGCTGCTGGTCCAACTGGTGGCGCAGATGGTTCAGTTCCTCGGCGTCGCACAGCTCGGCGGCATCCACCACCTGATCATAGGCGGTGGTATAGGCCAGATAGGCCTTGTCATTGCGGCCATCGAAGGCGGGAGCCTTGTCGTTACGCTGCTGGGACGGGCCACCGGCCTCTTCCGAACCGTGACCGGGCACCTTGATCTGTTCGCCGTCGGCATCTTCGTCGCCGTCCTGGGCGCCCATGCTTTCGGTGTCGCCCATGACGCCGTCGCCCTCGCCGTCCGAGGGGCTGGAACCGCTTTCCGAGGATTGCGACTTTTCCTGCGGCCCCGACTGAGCGCCCTGGGCGTCCTGGGTTTCGGTTTCCTGCTCGGACTCGTCCGGCGGCTCGTCGTCCTGTTTTTCGATTTCTAAGAGCGCGATTAGGTCGCGCAGCACCTTGTCGAAGGCTTCCTGGTCGTCCAGCGCCGCCGTCAGACGGGCCAGCCCGGCGCCGGCCTTGCGCTCCACATGGGCGCGCCACAGCCCGACCGCCGTCTGGGCCGAGGGCGGCGGCTCCTGGCCCGAGAAATGTTCGCGGGCGATCAGCCGCACCGCCTCGGCCAGCGGCACCTGATCGCGGCTGCTGACGGTCTCGAAGCCTTCGGCCTTGTAGCGGGCCTCCAGCGAGGCGGTGATGTTCAGCCCCACACCGGCCATCTGGCGGCTGCCCAAGGCCTCGACCCGGGCCTGGGCGACGGCGTTATAGATGTCCTTGGCCACCTGCCCATGGGGCATGCGGCGGCCATGGACCTTTTCATCGAGAAAGCGCAGGCGGCAGGCCACCGCATCGGCGGCTCCGCGCAGGCGCATCACGTCATCCACCGTCAGGCTGCGGGGCGGAGACGGCAGGCGCACCTGATCGCCGCGCACGGCAGCCGGCGCGGCGGCAAAATTCACCGATAGGTCGGCCCGTCCGGCAATGCTGCGCAACGCCACCGTGGTGGCGCGCTTGGCCAGCTCGACCGGGCTTTCCTCGCTTCCAGACACTTAGCCCACCACCACGCGGGCCAGGGTCTCGGGCAGTTCCTTGCCGAAGCAGCGCTGGTAATATTCCGCCACGATGGGACGCTCGGTCTCGTCGCACTTGTTGAGGAAGGTCAGACGGAACGAGAAGCCGACATCCTTGAAGATGCCGTAATTCTCGGCCCAGGTCAGGACCGTACGGGGGCTCATCACCGTCGAGATGTCGCCGTTGATGAAGCCGGCGCGGGACAGATCGGCGACGCGGACCATCTTGCTGACGATGTCGCGGCCTTCGTCGCCCGACAGATGCTTCATCTTGGCCAGCACGATCTCGACCTCGGCGTCATGCTCAAGGTAGTTCAGGGTGGCGACGATGTTCCAGCGGTCCATCTGGCCTTGGTTGATCTGCTGGGTGCCGTGATAGAGGCCGGTGGTGTCGCCCAGACCGATGGTGTTGGCGGTGGCGAACAGGCGGAAGCCGGGATGCGGACGGATGACGCGGCTTTGATCCAACAGGGTCAGCTTGCCCTCGACCTCCAGCACGCGCTGGATCACGAACATCACGTCCGGGCGGCCGGCGTCATATTCGTCGAACACCAGGGCGGTGGGATGCTGCAAGGCCCAGGGCAGAATGCCTTCGCGGAATTCGGTGACCTGCTGGCCGTCCTTCAAGACGATGGCGTCCTTGCCGATCAGATCGATGCGGCTGACATGGCTGTCCAGATTGACGCGGATACAGGGCCAGTTCAGACGCGCCGCCACCTGCTCGATATGGGTCGACTTGCCGGTGCCGTGATAGCCCTGGACCATGACGCGGCGGTTATAGGCAAAGCCCGCCAGAATGGCCATGGTGGTGTCATGGTCGAACAGATAGTTCTCGTCCTTGTCCGGCACATGGACGCTGCCCTGCGAAAAGGCCGGCACCATCATGTCGGTGTCGAGCCCAAAGGTCTCGCGCACGGAAAGCTGGATATCGGGGTTGGACAAGGGAGGCGTGTTGCTGTCGGTCATCACAAATCTCGGCTGGGCGTTTCGGCGTTAAGAGGTAGGATTTAGGCTTTCCATCAGGATTTTGTAAGCCTGTCCGATCAATTTGAAGCGTTCTTCGGCATCCTTGTCGCCGTTGTTGGCGTCGGGATGGTGGAGTTTACACAATTCCTTATAGCGGGCCCGGATCGACTCGACTGTAATGGGGCGCTGCAATTCCATCAGCTTCAGCGCCTGCTCTTCGGGGGAATGGGCCTGACGCTCGCGCATCTGGCGTTCCTTGGCGCTTTCCCACATATCCTCGTCGAAGACGCCGAAGGGGTCCTTGACCCGCTCGGGGGCCAGCTTCCAGCGGCCGCCGCTCATCCGGCCCAAGGGCCAGGTGGGGCGCTGCCAGGTGGTGTCGAAGCGCACCACCTCTTCGATCTCGTCGGCGGACAGGCCGGCGTAATAGTCCCAGGCGCGGTTGTATTCCCGCACATGATCCAGGCAGAACCAGTAATAGTCGGTCAGCGTCTCGCGCGAGCGCGGCGCCCGATGTTCGCCGGGCTCGCGGCAGCCGGGATGGTCGCAGGCGCGAAAGTTTGCGCGTTCCTGCGGGCGTTCCTTCCCTCGCGGAGGCCAGAATTTCCGTGTGCCGGCGGTCATGATGGGCCACTATGATCGTAGAAGGATGGGCTGGCAATATCCCTGACCAAGGAAAATGCCAGGATTACCAGCAAAGAGGACAAAGCAATGACCCCCGTGCGCGACGCCATGGAACGCAAGCTGACCCAGGCCCTGGCCCCCGGCCATCTGGAAATCATCGATGACTCTGGTCGCCATGCCGGTCACGGCGGCAGCCGCCCCGAAGGCGAAAGCCACTTTTCCCTGCTGGTGGCCTCGGACCTCTTCGAGGGCAAATCGCGGGTGGCTCGGCAACGGCTGGTTTATGACATTTTGGCCGAGGAACTGAAGGGTCCTCTGCATGCTTTGTCAGCCACTTGTGTCACTTTGTCCGAATTCGCCCAAATTCAATCAAAAAGAGATTAAAATTTTACGCAATCCGCCGACAATCATCGAAAGTTGGCAGCAAAACCGTGCAATTCAGTTGCGCTATTGAACGTTTTGCGCCAATAGATTGCCATCATGTTTCCACGCCGAAAGGCGAGTTACTGGGGATCAGACTGATGGTCGGGGGTACTTTGTTAAACCGCAACGTCACCATCGCCGGGCGTCGCACCAGCATGAAGCTGGAGCCCGAGATGTGGGATGCCTTGGACGAGGTTTGCCGCCGCGAGCGTCTGACCCTGCATCAGGTTTGCACGGCGGTGGCGGAACGCCATCGCGGCAATAATCTGACCGCCGCCATGCGGGTGTTCGTTCTCAGCTATTTCCGCACCGCCGCCACCGAACAGGGGCACAGCATCGCCGGACATGGACAGCTGAAGCGCCCCCTGGTCGCCGCGGATTAATCTTTCTTTTTCGTCAAGGCCGCCAGGGGATGGTGCTGGTTCACCAGCCCCTTGAGCCTTTCATCCAGCACATGGGTGTAAATCTGGGTCGTGGCGATGTCGGCATGGCCCAGCATCTGCTGCACGCTGCGCAGATCGGCGCCATGGGCCAAAAGATGGCTGGCGAAGGAATGCCGCAAAACGTGGGGCGAGACTCGGTGCGCCTCCAGATGGGCGGCCAGAGCCAGCCTTTGCAGCAAGCATGAAAAGCCGGTGCGGGTGAAATGCCCGCTGTCGCCTTCGCCGGGGAACAGGAATTTGCTGCTTTTGGGCTCGCGCACCGTGCGCCAATCGGCCAGCGCCTGACGGGCGGGCTCGCCCAGGGGAACCATGCGCTCCTTGCCGCCCTTGCCACGCAGGATCAGTTGCGGCGCATCGCGGGCGACGGCGGCATAGGGCAGCCCCACCAGTTCCGAGACACGCAACCCCGCCGCATACAGCAGTTCGAGCAGGCACAGCGCCCGCAGCCCCTCGACGCCATCCAGGGCGCGGGCGGCGGTGATCAGGGCCTCCACCTCGGTTTCCGAGAGATATTTCGGCAAGGGCCGCCCCAGCCGCGGACTATCGATGACCGAGCTGGGATCGTCGGCCCGCACACCCTCGGCGAACAGGAATTTATGGAACTGGCGCAGGGTGGACAGCCGCCGCGCCTGGGTGCGGGGCGCCATGCCGCGCAACCGCAGATCGCCGATATAAGCGCGGATCATGGCGGTGTCGGCCTGATGTTCCGACACTCCATAGCATAAGAGAAACTCGCCGAAATCCTCAAGGTCCCGGCCATAGGCATCCAGAGTGTTGGCGGCGGAACCCCGCTCCGCCGCCATCATCTCTAGGAAACGCTCGACCTGTTGGGAGCCCAAGGAGCGGGATGAGGTCATCCGAACTCATCCCGCGACGGCAGCCCCTGCGACAGCCGCCATTGCGGCGGCGGCCAAGCAAGCCGACGGCTTGCGCCCGGCGAGGGACACAACAAGCTAAACCCCATTGGCGATGGCGATCTCCACGGCCAGGGCGCGGGCCTCGGCATCCAGGCCCAGGTGATGCAGACCACCCACCAGCTGCGCCAGCAGGGTCGGATCGCTTTGCCCGGCACCGGCCTCGCCGATGGCGCTCAGGCCCATCAGCAGGGTCTGCCCCAGATGCTGCCCCTCGATCCCTTGGCGCAGGCCCAAGGCGATGGCGGGGCGCGGCGTGATCCCGGCCATCTGAGCCGGACCGTCATAGAGCGGCAGCCAAGCCTCGTCGGGCAGCTTGTCGCCCAGAGCGGTCAGCAGGCCGTAGCAAATGGCGGCGCGACGCTGCCCCTGCTCGCCCGGCTGATCGGCACGGGCCTTGCGCCAAGCCTCCAGGGCGGCGACCGGCAGCACGCGGTCGTCCTCGGCCTTGCTCAGGCGCACCAGCGGCCACAGGGCGGCAACCGCGCTGGCGGCCTCGGGCGGGCCGGACAGAGCCTGCCCGCGCAGATAGATCAGCCACGCCTTGGCTTCCTCGATCTTGCCGCCGGCCAACAGAGCGCGGGCGGCGGGATAGGCGAAGCTGCCCAGCTCGGGCGCCGGCTGCAACACCGCCAATTGCGGCGCATAAAGCCGGGCGGCGGTGAAATAGGCCGGGCTGCTGTCGCTGCCGGCGATGGTCAAAGCCTTGGCGATCAGCTCGGCCTTGGCGGCGGGAGCCTGCTGGGCGGCGGTGGCGCGATAGAGCAGGGCGCGGCCCTTGGCGCTCTTGTCGGCCAGATTGGGAGCGGCCAATTCCTGCGGCGAGAAGGGCACGGCCTCATAGGCCGCCCGCAGCGCGTCGGTCTCCAGCGATCCCAGCGCCTCGGCCTTTTCAGCCGCCAGCAGACGGGCTTCCAGGCTGGCCGAAGCCGTCTGGGCGATGGCCTTGAGGATCACCGGGCTGGTGCTGGCGGCGGCGGCGGATTCCGGCAAGGGAATCTTGGCCAAACGCGCCATGGCCAGACTGATGGGCGACAATTGGGCGAAGGCGGCATCCAGCTTGGCCGGAGGCGCAATGCCCGCCAGGGCGTCCGCCGACAGGGAATAGGCCGGATCGTTGATCTTCTGCTCGCGCATCACATCGACGGCCAGAGCGCCTTCCTGCTTCTTTCCGGCGGCGAAGGTGCAGAACAGCTGCAGCTTCTGCACATACAGATCGTCCCCCGCGCCGCGCAGGTTGGCCAGCTGATCGCAGGCCAGGGCGTTGTCGCCCGCCAGCAAGGCGGCGTCGGCGGTCAGGCGGCGCAGTTCCGGCGAATAGGTCTGCTGCGGCACGCCCTTGAGGAAATTGGTCAGATCCTCGGTCGCGCCCATGGCCCACAGCTTGTCGGCCCGCAGCTTGACGAAATTGTCCCCCGGCAGCGCCTTGCCGGCGGGAACGCTGGCGGCGGTCAGCAGCAGCTTGCGGATCAGCCCGCGCTGGACATGAGAGGTGGTGGCGGCGGGCAGGCTGGGCAGGACCTTCTGCACCACCGGCATCGCGGCGCCGGCCCACAGATCGGTGGCGAAGCCGCCATGACCGGCGGTCAGGGTGCCGGTAGCGCCGGGATCGACGGCATCCAGTTCCTGCACCGAGACCTTGACGTCGCGGGGCGTCATCTCGGAAAAGGCGTCACTTTTCTTGGCCTCGGCGGGCGGAGAGGCGACCGGGGCCGCAGCAGGAGCGGGCGCAGGCGCGCTCAGCTCCAACACCGTCTTTCCGGCAGCGCCGTCCGCGGCCTGAGCCAGCAGCGGCAGGGACAGGCAAAGAGCGGCCAGGGCCGCCCCGCGCTTAACGTTGGAAACGGGCATCCGGGATCACCTTTTCCACCTTGGCCGAGGGAGCGGGGATGTCCCACATCGCCAGGGCGGCCGTGCCACCGACGATGATCAACAGCACCAGAACGAGGACGATGCGGATCAAACTGCTCATTTCAACGGACCTGCCTTGCGCAAGACGGTGGACTACGGGTACAAGCCGGACTCGCCTGTCGCGACGTTCTCTGGGAAGTCGCATTCATTCCAGGCGAAATGTGCTAGGGTTCATACCATGGATTCGAGCGGGAAGTTTATCGGGACGGGAGTCGGGACGCAACGGCGCTTCTCGCTCCGGCCTTGGGAAGGAGTGGCGCATGGACGCTGAACCCTTGCGCCTGCCGCGTACGCTGGTGCTGGTCGGCTTGATGGGAGCGGGAAAAAGTTGTGTCGGCCGACGTCTGGCGGCACGCCTGGGGCTTGAGTTCCTGGATGCCGATACCGAGATCGAGAAAGCCGCCGGACAGACCGTGTCGGAGATCTTCACCAATTACGGCGAGCCCGCCTTCCGCGAACTGGAACGCAAGGTGATGCAGCGGCTGATGAGCGGCGAGCCCTGCATTCTGGCCGCCGGCGGCGGCGCCTTCATGGACCCCGACACCCGCACCCTGGTCGCCGAGAAGGGCTTGTCCCTGTGGCTGCGCGCCGATCTGGACCTGCTGCTGAAGCGAGTCGCGGGCCGCGACCATCGCCCGCTGCTGAAGACCGGCGACCCGCGCGAGATTCTGGGCCGCCTGATCGATCAGCGCTACCCCATCTACAGCCAGGCAAACATCGTGGTGGATTCCGCCGACCAGCCCGCCGATCTGACGGTGGATGCGGTGGAAGCCGCCCTGAACGATTACGTCGCCGCCCATCCGCAAGCCCATTCCCAAGACTGAGGAACCATGACCGCCACCCTGCAGGTCGCGCTGGGCGACCGCTCTTACGACATCCTGGTGGGGCCGGGGCTGCTGGCCCAGGCCGGTGCGCTGATCCGCCCGCTGCTGTCTTCGCCCCGCGTCTTCGTCGTCACCGACGAGAATATCCAGGCCAAGGGCCATCTTGAGACCTTGAAGGTCTCGCTGGAAGCGGCCGGTATCGAAAATCACGGCGTAGTTCTTGATCCCGGCGAACAGACCAAGGACTTCGCCCATCTGGAAGGCCTGCTGGACGCCATGCTGGAAGCCCGCTGCGAGCGCGGCACCACCATCCTGGCCTTCGGCGGCGGCGTCATCGGCGATCTGACCGGCTTTGCCGCTGCCAGCCTGCTGCGCGGCGTGCCCTTCATCCAGATTCCCACCACGCTGCTCTCCCAGGTGGATAGCTCGGTGGGCGGCAAGACCGGCATCAATACCCGCCAGGGCAAGAATCTGGTGGGGGCCTTCTATCAGCCTCGGCTGGTGCTGGCCGATATCGATGTGCTCTCGACCCTGGAACCCCGCGACCTGCGCTCAGGCTATGCCGAGGTGGTGAAATACGGCCTGATCGACGACCTGCCCTTCTTCGAATGGCTGGAAAAGAATGCCCTGGCCCTGCTGGCCGGCAGCAAGGAAGCCCGCCAGCAGGCGGTGCTGACCTCTTGCGCCGCCAAGGCCCGCATCGTCGCCGCCGACGAACGGGAATCCGGCCAGCGGGCCCTGCTCAATCTGGGCCATACCTTCGCCCATGCCCTGGAGGCCGAGGGCGGCTATGGCGAGGCGTTGCAACATGGCGAGGCCGTGTCCATCGGCATGGTGATGGCCTTCGAGCTGTCGGCCCGCATGGGCCTGTGCCCCCGCGCCGATGTCGAGCGGCTGGAAAAGCATCTGCGCAGCCTGGGCATGCCGGTCGATCTGCCCGCCCTGCCCGAAGGCAAGAGCTGGGACGCCAAGGCGCTGTTCTCCCACTTCGCCAAGGATAAGAAGGTCAAGGACGGCAAGGTCACCTTCGTCCTGGCCCGCGGCATCGGCCAAAGCTTCCTCTGCCGCGATGTCGAGCGCGAGATGGTGATGGGCGTGCTGAATGATTGGGTGACGCGGGCATGATCCTCGACCTCGTCCTCATCGGGGTCTTGCTGCTGCTGCTGTTCTTCTTCAGCACCGCCGAGACCTCGCTGACGGTGGTCTCCAAGCCGCTGATGCATCAGCTGGAGGTCGAGGGCGACAAACGCGCCCGGCTGGTCAACCGCCTGCATGCCCGCAAGGACAAGCTGATCGGCTCGATCCTGCTGGGCAATACCCTGGTGCAGATCCTGTCCTCCTCGATCGCCACCACCGTCGCCGTGTCGTTCTTCGGCGAGAACGGCGTCATGGTGGAAGCCACCGTGATGACCGCCATCGTGCTGGTCTTCTGCGAGATCCTGCCCAAAAGCCTGGCCCTGCATCGTTCCAGCGCCCTGGCCCTGGCCCTGGCGCCGATCATGCGGGTGGTGGTCTGGCTGTTCGGGCCGCTGATCGTGACGGTACAGGCCTTCGTGAATGCCTTCCTGCGGCTGATGGGGGTCAAGCTGGACGCCGAGGCCGATCTGGATGACTCGCTGACCGAGCTGCGCGGCGCCATCGACATTCATGCCGCCGAGGAAGAGGTCCGCCACGAACGCAAGATGCTGCGCTCGATCCTGGACCTGGGCGAGGTCGAGGTGGGCGAGATCATGATCCACCGCAAGAATCTTCAGGCCATCAACGCCGACCAGCCCATCGAAACCATCATCGAGCAGGTCACCGCCAGCACCTTCACCCGCCTGCCGCTGTGGCGCGAGCAGCCCGACAACATCATCGGCATCCTGCATTCCAAGGAGCTGCTGCGGGCCTTGCGGGCCAATGGCGGCGAGATGGCCACCATCGATCTGGAAGAGCGGCTGTCCAAGCCCTGGTTCATCCCCGAAGCCACCAGCCTTCAGGACCAGCTGCAGGAATTCCGCAAGCGCCGCGAACATTTCGCCCTGGTGGTGGATGAATATGGCTCGTTGCTGGGCGCGGTGACGCTGGAAGACATCATCGAGGAAATCGTCGGCGACATTTCCGACGAGCATGACATCCAGGTCTCGGGTGTGCGGCCTCAGAACGACGGCAGCTTCATGGTCAATGGCGATGTCTCGCTGCGCGATCTCAACCGCGAATATGACTGGCGGCTGCCCGACGAAGACGCCAACACCCTGGCCGGTCTGCTTTTGCATGAATCCCGCATGATCCCCGAAGCCGGGCAGGTGTTCCTGTTCCACGGCTTCCGCTTCGAGGTGGCCCGCAGGGTGCGCAACCAGATCACCCTGATCCGCGTCACGCCTCCGGCCGGAGAAGGCGTCGAGGACGGCGCCTGATGCCGCTGTCGCCGCCTGCACCGCGCCAGGAACTGCATCTGCGCCGGGTGACCTGCCGGGGCTTCCGCCGCGAAGACGGGCTTTGGGATATCGAAGGCCATATGGTCGATACCAAGACCTATGGCTTTCCCAACCAGGACCGGGGCGGCGAGATTGCCGCCGGCGAGCCCATTCACGAAATGTCGGTGCGCGTCACCCTGGACGACGGCTATGTCATCCAGGCGGTCGAGGCCGTCACCGACCATGCGCCCTTTCAGATTTGTCCGGCCATCGCCCCCAGCTTCGCCTCGCTGGCCGGGCTGACCTTGGGGCCGGGCTTCCTGCGCGAGCTACGCCGCCGCTTCGCCGGCACCGACGGCTGCACCCATATCGTCGAGCTGATGGGCCCCATCGCCACCACCGCCTTTCAGACCCTGGCGCCGCTCCTGCGCCGGGAAGGCAAGGTCGACAGCCGCCCGCGCATCATCGGCACCTGCCACGCCCTGGCCCCCGACGGCCCGGTGGTCAGGCGGGAATGGCCGCAATGGTATGAGAGTTCTGAATAAATAGCTATTGTCTCGATCCTCGTCCGAGGATAAATCCAGGCCTCGAACAGTCTTAGGGTTAAGCCTCCCATGTCCCGCCGCCGTAGCCGCCGCAACGAAGAACGCCGCCGCCAGATCATGATCACCTTCGCCAAGCTGGTGCTGGTGCTGGGCGGGCTGGGCATGGTGGTCTTCTATGCCTATGAAGTCGGCTATCGCGTCGCCCAGGGCGAGGTCGCCTCGCTCAAGGAGCAGGTCGGCCAACAGAATGACGAGCTGGCCCGGGTCAAGGAACAAGCCGAAGGCGACCGCGCCGCCCTGAACGAGCAGCGCAAGCAGGCCGAAGAGCTGCGCTCCCTCTATGACCAGACCAAGCCCAGCGAAGAATTGCGTGATCTGGTCGGGCTGATGCGCGCCCGTCTGGCCTCGGGGCTGGATGGAAAGCGCCTGACCCTGGCCATCAAGTCGGCTCAGACGCCCCGCCATTGCGAGGCCCAGCCGCCCAAGCGTTTCATGATCCGCACGCCGCGCTTCAAGGGCGCCCCCGGCAGCACCGAGGCTCGGCTGGACGATGCCCTGGTGATCTCGGCCGACGGCGTCGGCGCCAACGAAGGCCGCGAACAGTGGTTCGACCCCGATCAGGCCGTGCATCTGCATCTCGGCCTGCCGGGCGCCAAGGACAATGACACTCCCGGCAAGCTGCCGCTGGAGCTGTCGGTGGGCGTCAAAGCCAATACCGAGGTGCATTTCACCGTCTCGGCCTCGGCGACCCGCGGCTATGCCGATGTGGTCAGCGAACGCTGCGACCTGAAGTAACGCCGCAATAGCGGGCACGGCGCGAGATTCGGGCAGAATCCGAAAGCCGCTGCCCATTAATTGGGCGGAATATTTCAATTCCATCACATGAGCCCTGCCGGAACCCCTGAGAGCTGGGGCTTCCGGCAATTGGCACCGCGTTTGCAAATACCCCCTTACATGCCACTGGGCGTGTTCCGCCCAAAAGGCAACCAGACAGAATCCTAACGGGGGTTTCGATGAAGTACATTGTGGCCATCATCAAGCCGTTCAAGCTGGACGAGGTGCGTGAAGCCCTGTCCGCGCTCGGCATCCAGGGCCTGACGGTCAGCGAAGTCAAGGGCTTCGGCCGCCAGAAGGGACAGACCGAGATCTATCGCGGCGCCGAATATGCCGTGTCCTTCCTGCCCAAGATCAAGATCGAAGTGGCCGTCGTCGACGAGCTGGCCGAGCGCGTGGTGGACGCCATCCGCAACGCCGCCAACACCGGCAAGATCGGTGACGGCAAGATCTTCGTCAGCGACATCGGCAAGGTCGTGCGTATCCGCACCGGCGAAGCCGACGACGCCGCCCTCTAATTCGGGGAAAAGACAATGCAGAAGATGGCAAACAAGATTACCGGTTTCGCCGCCACGGCGGGCATGATGGCCACCCTGTGGTGTGGTCAGGCCCTGGCCCAGGCCGCCGACGCCGCTCCTGACGCCGCCGCTGTTCCGGCTCCGGTTCTGGACAAGGCCGACACGGCCTGGATGCTGACCTCGACGGCTCTGGTGCTGATGATGACCATTCCTGGTCTGGCGCTGTTCTATGCCGGCATGGTGCGCAAGAAGAACATCCTG
>Ga0228698_1000041_pt1 | contig 129535 bp, 112 predicted proteins | sample McNCre117_Aug_MG_FD_178015 | JGI IMG/M metagenome (GOLD analysis project Ga0228698, IMG submission 178015) | Freshwater microbial communities from McNutts Creek, Athens, Georgia, United States - 1-17_Aug_MG | ecosystem: Environmental > Aquatic > Freshwater > Creek | place: USA: Georgia... | reverse complement strand
CCCGTTGGCTGCGTCCCTTGCTCGAGCCAGTGCGTCCATGGCATACGCGTCCGCAATGCGTCTGGCAACACGGTTCATTTTCTGCTCTTTCCCGTCCGCGTCTCCCTGCCCGGGTGCCGGGAGTGGCACTTTCGACGCGACGATCAAGACTTCGTACGGCTCCGCGTATCGTTTCAGCACGTCCATCACAAAGGCGATGTTGTCATTCGCCGTCCGGTCCTGGGCTGTTGACCTCCTCCACTGCTCCAGTAGACTCAATGCTTTCGTCGTCGCTGGAGTCATCGGCAATCCGTCGCCGCCAGCCGCCGGTGCGGCCATCTCCGTTCCACTGCACTCGCGTTACCACGGGGAGCGTTTCCACGCAACATATGCACACGCACTCATACCTTGACGACCGGCACGCCGAGCAGTCGGCACACCAGTTCACGCATCGGCAGCCCGCTCACGGCGTAGTAGACGATCGCGTCCGACATGCGTGGATAGTGCGGGTGTTTGGGATAGTGCGGATCTGGGGATCCATATACGTTATGTGGATGGCACGCCCGCCAGGCAGACGAACTGGTGGAAGCTTAAGGCAATGGGGTCTTGTCTGGACTCGTTGCGCGGCACCGATGTATCGGGGATGATGCGCGACGTGGGCGATCTCGAGGCGCGCGAGATGACCGTACTTGCGCAAATGCGCACGGTCGTGGATCGCGCACAAGCCGCCAAGCGGGTCCTCACCCAGCAGGAGTACCTACAGATCAACCTGCTCCGACTGGACCACCAGACCATCAAAGCGGAGCTCAAGCAGATTGCCGCGCAAGCTCAGGGCACCATGGCGAACGAGTTCCACGAGGCCATGCTGCGCAACGAGTCCAGGATCTCGATCCCGGCGGTGGACGAGGATCAGATTGCGGAAACGCAGGCCGCCCTTGCCGCGCGCACACAGGCTGCGAGTGTCACGCTGGCCTCCATCACTGCGGCGCAATTCGGAGGCAGCGGACGCATGAGCGACGATCTCGAAGAGTATATCCGACAGAACATGCCCACGCGCGTTGCCGATGCGGTTGCTGCCCCTGTTCCGTCCGCCCCCATCCTGCGAGGCGCGTCGTTTGCTGCCACGGAACCCATTGCTGAAGAAGACGGGACAGACGACGAGCCGCCGTCCGAGTACGATAGGTTCCGAATCGAACGTACCGCACTGCTTGTCGAACCCATGTAAATAAACTATGTGGCAACAGCGGTCACTGCATTGTTATTCTATACGCACACGTTCTCGTCCACTCTGTAGATGACCGTCCTCGCCGACACCACAGTCTCCAAGTTCTGGGTCAATGCGGTCGCCCTCGTCGCGTTCGTGTCGTCGGGCATTTTCGCGGTTGGCCACATCCTGCCGTTCACGTTCTTCCACATGCAACACGATGACGGCGGCAAGCTGGGCTTTCTCAAGCGCCTGATCCACTACACCGCCGAGAGTTTGCTGGTGGTGATTCTCACCGCCGTCATCATCAGCTCGTTTGCCTACACTACGTTCATCGCCAACGATCCGGCGCCATGGTACGACGACTCGGACTTTCTTGGCTTTTGCATGTTCACGTCCGTCTTTGTCTACGCGATTGGGTTTGTGCGCGCGCCAGTCTTCATGGGCGGAGGCGGAAAGGATGCCAAGGTGTCGGAGACGTCCGTTGCAACGCTTGGTGAAATCTGGACCACCTTCAAGGGCGTGTGGGCGGGCAAGTTTGATGGCGCCGACAGCTACATCTCCGCGTGCAGCCCGCGCGTCTGGCTGGCGGTCGCATGCGCCACGCTCTTTTCGCTCGTCACCAAGTCGTTCAACCACCCGAGCTGGCGGTACGCGCTGGTGATTGTGATCACCGTCCTTGCGCCGCTGGGGTACCTGTTCGTCTATGTCGTCATCACCGGCCTTGCGGTCCACGTGTGCCATCGCAACTATGCAACGGAGAAGAAGATCCTGTCCAAGTTCTACATCTTTTCCGCCGTTTGCATGGCCACGTTTGGCGTGTACGTCGGCGTGTGCCTGTGGTCGTGGCAGCACTGGTACGATCTGGCGGGCAACGACGGCAACGCGGACAGCATCCCGGGCTGGATCGCCGTGGCACTGGTGGGCGCGTACCTGGTGTTCTACTTTGGCCACTCGATCATCAAGTTTAAGGGACCGCGCTCGGCAGGATTGCAGCGTGTATCAACGAGCGACGAGGCGTAACGAATGTGTTCTTTTCATGACAAATACAGCTCATTCACTCAGGATCCCTTTGTATACGCAATGCAACCACGTCCGATCAGTCTTCGTCCAAGTCTGCTGGAGTATATTCCACCATCGCGCATCGCCTTGATCGCTTTCAGTTTCATCGTTGGTTGGATGATCGCCGGGCCCTGTGTAAAGACACCCCCCGCGCGTCCTCCTGCAATCGCAGTGCCCGAGCCGCCGTGCCGCGATTCCGCGTCGTACATTCGCGAGCTTCTGGACGTTGTCACCGAACAGAAAAAGTTCAAGAGCACGTTCAAGCCCGTTGCCAATCTATCGGGGGCATGTGTCCATCGACTGCATTCCGGACCGAGCGTTGCCGAATCACTGTTTCCACACGACGCTCCGCGCCTGCCGCCGTCCCACATCGCCACGGTCACTCGGTCGTGCATCAACGCCACCGCGTGTACGCGCGTCTACGACTGTCCGTGTGCGCGCGTGGCGATCAACGCGTACACACTCGATGGACACGCGCCTGACGTTCCTGTGGAGTTCGAGTGCGAACAGTCCAGGGATTCCAAACAACGCCCGTGTCGCCACACGCCCGCCAGTCCGCGGCACGCGACCCTGCTCGCAGTATCCCTCCTGCCCTCGGACACTACGATTAGATGTGTCACGGACGGCTCGGAAACATCGCCTGGCTCGCGGTGCGCGGGTCTGAGCGCGTCCGGAACCCTGTGGGATGTACACGTCACGCAGAGCGGGCCAAAGAAGCGCAAGGCGAAACGCAACAGGGACGACGACCATGAATGAGATAAAGCGGACGCACGCATGTGCACGTAGCGAAATTGCGCGTACGACGTATGTGGCGACCTTCACTGCGCGCGCTACACAACAAGCACCACACCGCCGCATCGTCGTCCGGCCGCACGGTCGCGCATCCCGAAAAGAAAAAAAAATGGAGGCTAGACAAATGGCGCTGTCGGTGTACAAGGAGCGTTACATGGGGAACCCGCAGGAGCCCGTGACGACGCAGAGCATCACATCGGTGGCAGTGAATGCAAAGATCCCGCGAGGGGGCTCGTTTCACTGGGAGCCCGTGTTTATGCGCTACGACGCCAAGCCGCTGCCCACTACTGGCGTGGCGCAGGTGTTCACCGAGATCCCCGATGGCACCAAGAAGGAAGATGTGGTGCTCGTGGGCATTGCGCACGGCCACCACGACCCGCCGCGCGACGACAAGCCCACGTCGTACAACCTCACGCTGATCGTCAACGGCTACTGCCAGGTGTGGCAGAACACGGGCTGCGAGACGATCGAGTTCAACGAAACCGTGCTCGTCCTGCCCCAGTGTGCCGAGTTCAACAAGTACCGCAACCCCAAGTTCCCTGCCACCAGTCACCGCGGCGGCATCACGGTCCCGCTGCGCAAGCTGCTTGCCGACGATTCGCGCACCCAGCCATGGCATCCGGATCTTGTGCAGTGGTTCTTCGACTCGCTTGAACCGGCCGATGCTGGAGCGACGCTCAAGGCGCAGATCAAGAGATGGACCGATGGCGAGAAGACGAATGGCGCCTTTACCTGGCTGGGCCCGCTGCTCGACACGGCCGGCACTGAAAAGGCAATCACGGCAAAGAAGGCGCAGGACAGTCCGGCGTTCCTGATGCAACTACACAAGATCGCGCGCGCCAACATGCAGCGGTTCATCCTTGGGCGTGCGATGCAGGCCGCGCGTCCTGGCAAGGCGTTCGCTGTTGACCTGTCGATCAACAAGGCCATTCTGTGATCAATACAAGTGCCCCGTGTATTCACTCAATAGACAAATGATTCAGTGCACGGGATCCACGCGAATGCGACCGCCGCTGCTGCAGACACACCCACACACCGTACCACCCGAGACCCACGTGCCATAAACGATAGCGCGATCGCCGTAATCCATACTTGCTCGGCCATTGCTGCGCACGCCGCCACAGCCGCGACGACCTCGACGAACACATCGATGCGTAGTTCGCTGGCGATCACTAGAACGGGTGCCACACACAGAGTTGCCGCAGCCACGGGATACGCCGTGATGGTGCTCGTGCCACCCGGTGATCCTATCTCAATAAGTGCTCCCACAGACACAACAAGCGCAACACACCCCGTGAGAACGGGCCATGGCCCCCGGTCAACGGAAAACCTCGGCTGGTCGTAGGTACGTGCCGCGGGGAGAAGTACCACGTCGTCGTTTTCGTTTTCGTCTCCGCCAACGTCCATCTGCGCGGTTCTGCCGTCACTGTCCTCCTCGTCCACGTTGCCTTCATCGGCAAGTGTTGTTGGAAGGGAGAACACGAAGACCATCCAGGCGGAAGCCATTAGGGTCATGCCAATGGCGACCGTTGTAAACGCTGCGGCGGGTTGCGACTCGTAGCGCACCGTCGCGAGCAGACCGAGCCCCATCAGCGTACCACTGGCCGATTTCCACGCCGTGCCAACCAGTAGAACAACCGAGGCAGGGACAACGACAGCGAGCCGCGAAGACGCGAACGACGACGCAGCGGCAGCCGTCTCTGTGCAGTCGCATCCAGCAAGCCCGCGTGTGCACATGAAATCCCACTCGTCCGTATGGATGCCCGCCACTACAAACGTGCCGTTTGTCTGCCCTGAAACGACCGCCGTCAAAACCATTGGCGCACTGGACTCGGGCTGCAGCGTGAACCCGGAATCGTATGATTCGGTCACGTCCACCCAGGATGCGTTCCCATCCGCACAAAACAGGAGCCGCTGCCCGAACCAATACATCGTTGGACGTACGTATGGCTGTGCATTCGTGGCGAGTCGCACCGCAGATCCACCCGCGTCTACGTAAAGCAGCATACCAACAACGTCTGTCGTCATTGGGATCGGCCCTCCACACGCCGCTGCTGCAGCGGCAAACGTCCTCTGTTCGATCGCGACCGACTGTACCGACTGGTTAAGCACAGTGAGCTGTGCTTCGTATGACACGGACTGCAGTGGCGTCCCATCCGCCGTCGCGTACTGCTCGCCATCCGTTGTCACGCGCACAATGTGCGTGTCTGGATCCACGGGTGTGACCAGCGGGCCGGCGGCGTGCTGCACCGGGATCTGGGCAAACGTGGCGTTCGAGCACAGCACGGGCGTCAGCGGCTGTGTGCCATTGATGCACGCGTCCACGCCGTACCCGATCAGACTGTACCGCTGGGTGGGCGAGACCGCCAGTCGGGTCGCAGTCACACGCACGGTGAGCGGCGTGCCGGCGGGAATGGAGCCACTGGACACGTGCACCACCTCCACGTTCGATGTGATATCCGCATGTCCGTTGCCGCGCCACCACGTGTTCGAGGACTGTGAAACGAGCAGATCCAGATCGTTCACCAGCAATCCTGTGGTTCTGCTATCGCTAGTCGTTGCCGGATCCGTCCACGCCAACACGATGCGCACATCGCCTCCGCCCGTCACACAGACCGCGTACGAATCCGACGCACCCGCGGTGCTCAGCGCAGGCGACGCGGCCACCCCGTCCCCTGTGAACCCGAGCGGATACCCAAACACAAATGGCATGGCCGCCAGCATGGAAGGCAGTCCCACCTGACCGTACCCTTTGCCGCCCGTGGATGCGGCAGACGTTGCGCCATCCGCAGCCAGCACCATGCCCGCGCGAAGAAGGGACGCCGGGACGTGGCTCCACGCCAATCTCTGAGTCGCAGGCGCTCCGCACGGATGGAACCCATCCACAAAGTACTGGCGCAAGAGTGTCGCTGCGCCCGCCACCACTGGCGTTGCCATCGATGTGCCCGCCATCCCCGTCAGTTGAGCCCGTGCGATGGGCGTCGAGTCCGAGCTCGTATCCGCACACCCGCCCGTCACCAGTGACGACCAGATCCACTCGCCCGAGGCCACGACGTCCGGCTTGACACGCCCCGCGCCCGACTGCATCCCGCGACTGGAGAACGTGGACAGCAGACCCGGTGCCAGCGCTTCATTTGCCGCGCACATTGTCTGGTTGTTGTAGTACGAATCAGGGCCGCAAAACACGGCCTCGCGCGCGCCGTGTGGCGATAGCACAGATCCAACGGTCAGTACATTCTTGGCCATCCCAGGTGCCATGACGTACGGATCCGTCGCACTCTCGCCTGCATTACCCGCTGCCATGACGATCAGCATCTCTTCGTGTGCATATGCAAACCGGTCGGTCTCGTAATCCTGGCCACCGTACACGCCGTTGTTGTCTGCGCCCCACGAGTCACTATGCACACGCGCGCCTGCGAGGTACCCCCAAATGAACGCATTCCCCAGATCCACCGGCAGAATCAGCCCACCGCTGCTGTCCGGCCCCGCGTCAAACACGGCCAGTTTGGCACCGGGCGCCACGCCACTGAACCGCTGCATGTCTGCGTTGCACGTGCTCCCACCAGGACAGCGCGCCGCGCCAGCCAGCGTGCCTGCCGTATGCGTGCCGTGCCCCTCGCTCAGCGGCACGTAGTCCACCTTGTCGCCGCACGCCCCCGTGCCCGTGTTGTCGTACACGTACTGGATCACTTTGCGCATTGTCGGGTACGCCACCAGCTGTGACTGCGCCGGGATGGCGTTGGCGCCGCACCCAATGTACGCGATCGGGGAAACGGTTCCGTCGCGAAAGTAGCAATTGTTGACATCGACGCCGCTGTCCACCGTCCCGATCACCTGCCCACTGCCATCAAGTTCTGGAGGCACCGCGGGCATTCGGCCACCGTCGCGCCGCAGCACGGTCGGGTCGCGTTGTGCAGCCGCAGACCACGCATTGTGGAGCCGCATACGCGGACGCGCGGTGATTGTGCCCGTTGTAGAGAGAATGGCTGCATCCCCTTGTGTACAGTTGTCCAGTATCACCGTTGCACTGTCGACTACAATGTCGATCTGGCACGCATCGGATACCAGCTGTCGCCACTGTTGGACCCGCGTTTCAAGTGTAGTTCCGTGGTCGATAAACGGAAAGAGGGTCGAGCGAGGCAGAGGCGTGCCGTCTCCAATTGGCAGCGTTGAAGAAGGAGAAAGCAATGTCTGATCAGACAGTGTGCAATTGATGTCCTGCGCAACGATGTCCTCCAGTGCAAGTCGGTCCGCCACCGTTGATGTCCATCGGGATCGCACCCGCAGCGTAGTCCAGTCCAGCACGCTCACGCATCCGTCCGGACAGTGGTCACACCCAAGCGATTCGCACACCAGACCCAGCGTCCGGCGCGTGAGTTGACTGTCGAATCGGAGGTCGCACCACGCATGGACATGGACCAGCGCCAGCAGAAGCAAGAGGAACCGCATCCCGTATTCGGATGCGATCCAGTACAACACACATAGACTTATTAAACTCGTTTACAGCATTTCAATTCTGCGATTCAAATTGCTTATCGCACCAGCACTCGCACCGTCCTCGATTGGAACATCTGCAAGCGCTGCGTGGTCCTCTCCTTCGCCTTCCTGGATGGCCGCATTGCCACCGTCGGCATCGGTCCCATTGGTAGCCAGCACAACCTCCGGCTGCTGCCGTGGCACCGCTCCAGCGCTGCCGTTCGCCGAACGCGCGTCGTCTGCAGCATCGGCAGCAGCCATATTCTCTTCTTCTTCTTCTTCTCCTCCTCCTTCCTCTGCGTCCCCGTCCGCTTGATTTCCATCGACGTCCATCTCGACGCGCCACTTGTGGCCTTCGTTGAGTGCAGCAATCTCGGCCCAATTGACTGGGGCTTCGAACGCGCTGGCGGGCAGAGGCCGTGTGAAGCCTATGACCATCTTCACGGCGTCCAAGTGCTCCTCGGGCGGGTAGTAAACGGGCGTAATCGGCAGACGATGCAGCGGGGCGGTGGTGGTGGCGTAAAGCGCGCTCGCCAGGCGGTGTCGCCCTTGCCGCGCCATCTCGAACCGGTTGTGGTCGGCGTACGCGCGTCGCATCATGACATTGTCGTCCTGGCTCAACACCCACTGGAAGCACGCGTTGCGTTGCGCGTCGGCGTCAAACTCCAGGTGCAGCACCGACACCAGCGCCGCCAGCAGCGTGTACGCAAAGTACTTGCGCGCCTCGCGCTGCGCACGAATGCGACGCACGGCCAGGTTGAACAGGATGGCACAGTGCTCGCTGTTGGTGGGCGCGACGGGTGTGCCGTCCTCGTACGCGGGGCACTGGTCGCGAAACAAGTCGGGACGCGACACTGCCAAAATCAGCAGGTCGTGCTCGCGGTCGACGTGTGGCTCCTGGCCGCACGCGATGTTCGGGAGGTACTGCCGGATCACGCTCGCCATGTCGTCACCAATGCCCATCTCCACCTCGCTGTCGCCCTCCATGTGCGGCATCGGCGTCGCGTTGCCTCCTTCCTCGGCGGCACGGGCAGGCGTGACGTCGTTGCGCCGCTCGTACACGACGCGCAGCACGATGCCCGTGACGATGTCGATAAAAGCGCTGAGCATCGTGTCCCACGTGACACCGCGCGCGTCGTCGCGGTACTCTCCCGCGTGACGCATCATGAACCCCTCAATGTCCCAGTAGCTCTTGCTCATGAACAGCGCAATGTGTCCGCGTGTCAGCCTGAACGCCAAGCCGCCCGTCTGGCGCAGGTGGTGGAAAAAGGCCGCGGTGGTCAGCCCAAGGCTGATGACCGCCAGCAGCGTCTTGAGGCGCGACTGGTCGTCGCCGGCACGGTACCGGTCCAGCGCCATCACCAGCGCCGCCACCTCGCGGTTGCGACGCAGTGCGAGCTCGCTCAGCATGGCGCGGTTGATGGGGTGGGCGTAGTGGTACGGAACCTCGCAGGCCGGCACGCCGCTCGCGATGAGGTGCGCCTCGCCGCTCTCAATAAAGAGGTTCGTGGGATAGGGCACGCGCGGCTCGGCTGAAAACGCATCCAGCGCGCGCGAGTCCATGCACTGCAGCTCCACTTGCGTGCGGATGTAGTCCATGTTGCCATGCCGTGGGTTGCGCCGCTTGCCGCGCCTCCAGTCCTCCTCGATATCGTCGGGCACGATGCCCTCGCATGCCTCGTGCGACTGCCGCAGCGACGCAAGGTGGCGCACTTGGGCCGCAAGGCCCGTGTGCATCGTCAGCTGGTTGCGCAGCGCATCCAGCTCCTGGCGCCACACCTGGCCCGAGACGGTCTGGTTGGGCGACGTCGGGCACGCGTTGGCCCAGTCGCGGACCCACTGCACTGGATCGGCGGGGACTGGTTGGCGCTGCTGGCCGCTGCCGACGTAGACGTAGGCGCCCGTAAACTGGGCCGTAAAGACGGCGCGATGCGCGGGCACTGCGTGGACGCGGCGCGCCCATCGCTCCACCATGCCCCAGGCCACGTCCACCGCCTCGAGCACGTGCACCGCCTGCGCCTGCATCTCGCGCTGCCGCCGCACGGCGTCGCCCTCGTACAGCAGCCGGGCGTACTTTTCGCGCGTCATGATCTCGTGCGCCATCACGCCCGGCCGGTTCGGGTCGACGTCCAGCGTGTAGCGGGACACGAGGGCCGGCGTCCCGGGCTGGAACGCGCGCGCCTGAAGCGCACGGCGCTCGTTGGACACGGGCTCCAGCAGGAACGAGCGCCGCGCGTAGAGGGAGCCGTGCGCAAACACCAGCGTCGGCAGGTGCAGGCTGTCCTCGTGCTCGTCCTCCTCACAGGGCGGGCCCACCAGCAGATGCGAGAGGCACACGTGGACCGTGCTCTCCAGCATGCGGTGCGAGCCGCCGGGGCCCTGCGCGATGAACCGCGTCAGGTGGATGATCTGCTTGTCCGTGTAGTTCTTGACGCCCTCGAAAAAGTTCTCAATGTAGGCGTACTCGTACTCGTGTGCCACGCTGCCGCTGGGCGCGGGCACCAGCACAAACGGCGACGTCGGGTCCTCGGGGTTCAGGCGGAACCGGTTGCGCACGCGCTCCGCCACCACCAGCATGCCCGGCACGTACACTTGCGACGTGGTGCGTCCGAGAACCACGTCCATCGCCAGCAGCGTCGAGTGCTCCGTCGAGTAGGTGAGCGGGCGCAGCGCCAGCAGGTCCTGCAGCGGATCCAGCGGCTTGAGTGGATCGGGCGCGCCAATCCACAGCATGTACGCGTCGACCGCGTCCTGTACGGCGGTCGAGTACGCCAGAATGTACGCAAACTTGGAGAACGGGCCCATTGCGCGGAACCGAGGCGCGTCGCCCGCCGCAATGTCCCACGTCGAGCGCGCCGCGCCCGTGCTAACAGTAATAATGCCCGCGCAGACCAGCACGTTCACCAGCTGCGTCAGGCTCGTGTGCGACATCAGCGTGCGCTTGTACTTGGACGACGCGAGCGCGATGAGCGGCGTCAGGTCCGTGCTGTCCGCCAGGCGCGAAATGACGTCGGGGCCGGCGGACGGGTGGATCATGACGGTGAACATGAACATGCGGCGACGCGTCATCTGGCCAGCGGCGCTGACGGCCGCGTTGCTCATGTAGAAGCGGCCCTCCAGACGGGTGGCGTTGGTGGTGATCATGCGCCGCTGGCCCTTGTCGTCGAGATGCATGTGGGCCACCGCCATGGTGTGCGTCGTGGCCTGCTGGGTGCCCATGTTGTTGCTGCGCGCGCCCACCATGGCGCGGCCGGCAATAAAATCGAAGATGCCGCTGACGGACGTGGCGTGCTCGGCGTTCAGCTTGTCGAGCCGCGCCTCGTCAAACACCTTGATCGGGCCGCGCCGGCTCTCTTGGCCCGTGTCGGCCAGGCTGGACTGGTGCGTCATCTCGGTGTAGGAGCGCGACATGCTGGAGAGCACGCGCGGCACGTAGGTCTTGCCCGCCGCCGCCGGACCCTCCATCACGATCTGCGACTGCAGCGTGCCCTCGTTGGTGCTGTTGCTGTTGCCCACCGCCGTCATGATCATGTGCGACGCCGCCGCCAGCACGTGCAGGTGCACCATGCCCATGGCCGAGTCGACCTCGGTGAACAGCCACGCGTACCACGTGCTGAGGGGCGAGTTGCCGCCCGGCGCCTCGCCGTCGTGCAGCGTGCCGCCCGGCAGGTACGCGTTGGCGGCCACCTCGCCCAGCGTCGTGATGCCGTCGCCGCGCTGCCGCCGCTCGAGCACGTACTTGACCGTGTCGCTCAGCCCGACAGGCAGGTCGATGGACGTGATCATCACCGCCTCCAGCCGCTTGGCCGCGTGGCGGCAGTCCTCGGCGAACTGGCCCGGGTCGTCGGCTGTCAGGGCGCGCTTTTGCGTCAGTTCGGTCGCAATGTCCTTGAGCACCCCCTCGAGATCGCTCTTGTCCATCTGGAACGACGTGGTGCCAATGTTGTCCAGAAACCAGCTGGCAAACGCCTCCGTGGGCTTGGTGGTGCCGTACAGCGCCGGATTGAAGCGCTGCCGGTCGCGCCACACGCTCATGAACGCCTTCGACTCGGTGTCGATCGGGCGCGTCATGTGCGGCATCGCGTACTGGCGCAGCACCAGCGGCGCCGCGTACGAGTGCGGAATAAAGTAGCTGTCCACGCCGTCCGCCGGGATGCCCGTCAGGCCGCCGCCCGACATGGCCTCGTCCTCCTGCTTGAGGGCATCATCATAAGCCTCGCGGGTGTGGTCCGTCGGCAGCCACTGGCGCACGCAGGCGCCCATGGCCACCGTCGGGTCGTACGCCTCGTCCAGATACTGCTCGATGCACTCGCGGTCGCTGGTGCCTCCGTACTCGTAGTCTTCGTCCTTGTCGTTGCGCCACAGCTTGACCATCTCGCACAGGTTCTCGGGCGTCGCCAGCGCGTGGAGCGCCTCCCAGGCGCGCGCCTGCTCGTCCGACAGCGCCGTGGCCGTCGCACGAGCGCCCTTGCCTCCGCTCGCGGGGGTGTACGCGTGCTCGAGCTCCTTGGCGAACCGAATGCCGCCCACCTTGTTGGTGCGCGCGAGCATCCAGTGCACCAGTGGCACCATGTGACTGAACGGCAGTGGCGGTGCCTTCGGCTTCTTGGCCTTGCCGTCGGCCTTGCGTTTCTTGTTGCGACCGCCTTCTCCGTCTTCATCGTCATCCGACGCCGCCTCTTCCTTTTTCTCCTCGTCGTCGCCATCCTTTTCCTCCTCCTCCTCGTGATCGCTCTCAAGTTGATGGCGTAGCTCCTCTGCCATTTCGCGCCCCTCGCTTTCGGACGGCGGTGGTTGTCTTCTTTCAAAGAGCGCGAAATAGTAGCCGAGCGATACGCCTTCGTGGCGTCGGTGGCTGACGAACAGGCGCCCGCCGCCGCGCACGGATTGCGCCAGAAAGAGGTACACGCTCGCGCGCAGAAACTCGCCGCTGCGGTCCTCGGTGGAGATCTCCAGCAGGGTGCGGCCCGTCAGGTACGACATGGGCACAAACACCATGCGCGGGCGCGTGAGGCACTTCATGCCGTTGTGCGGCGGGCTGGTCAGGTAGTTCCACACGCGGTCCGGCTTCCAGCGCGCCATGTCGCGGCGCAGTGGGAACGAGTACAGGCAGCCGGCTTCATGTGGCACATCGGCGGCCGGAATCGCCCACGCACGCAGACCGAACGCGCTCTGGCCGCGTGCGGATGCAGGTGTTTTGCGCTTCCGTCCTCCTGCTCCGCCTCCTCCTCTTCCACCACCACGTGCCATGCTGTGTCCTAAACAACGTCACGGACGGACACACACATACATGCCTTACTGACGGGTGGGCTCCGAGGGTGTGGCGCCATTTCGCGCGGGTATCCGTGGTTTTAAACTCGCTTACGCACATCGACACCGATAAGAGGCTGCCCACGGATCGTGATTTTAAAGACGATATTTCCGAGAATGGCCGTTTCGAATTCATTCATTCGCAGACCAATGGCCGCCGCGCCGCCGGTTTCCATTGATATTCGCGCGCCCGAGTGCATCGTGTGCCGCTGCATCATGCTGGACGCCATGATCGCGGACCCGTGTGGGCATGGCATCTGCGGCATCTGCTACCAGCTCATGCCCGACCAGAACACGTGTCCCACCTGTCGCGCCACCGTGAAAACCTACGCCCCTGACCACCTGACGCGCGAGTTGGTCCAGGACACGCGGTTCGCCGACGCGCGCGTCGAACGCGAACGCGAGGCGCTGCGCTATCAGACCGACTACTCGTTCGAGCTTGCCGCGCAGGCACGTCTCGTGCCCGATTACCAACTATATTCCAGTTCGCTATCCAGGCTCGATACCAACCTCCTCGCACTCCACCACCTGCGCACCTACAACACGCCCGACCACGGGTTCGACGACCTCGGCGGGTTTTGTGAACGGTACAACGTGGAGATCACTCGCATCGAAGCGCGCGCCAATCCAGACACTTCCTACATTGCCCTGCTCATGGGATGCGTGTGGCTACACTCGCACGGGCGCGACTTTGTGTACATCATCAATAAGATGACCATCGAATAAACCCACTTTAAGAACTGCCATAATCTACGGGTCGATAAACACATCAACCTTTGGGAGGCGGGTGCCGGCCGCGGTGGCGGTCGTCGCCGGGATGCTCTTGTCCGACCCGGGCGATAGCGCGATGAGGGGTGCGTGTGCGTAGACGTCCACGTCCTGCCCGTGCGTCGTCTGGTTCACGCGCACCGACGTCGACAGCATGCACATCCCGATGCGAAGGTAGGCTCCGTACCATTCCTTTTTCTCGTCCCTGACTTCAACCGTGCCACTGATGTTGGCCAGTGACATGGACCCGCTGCGCATCGACGACTGCGGGACCGGCAGGGCAGTCAGCGGCGCGTCGACACAGTATGGATCAAACTGCCAACAGCAATCGTCGGCGTCCAGCACCGGGCGCGCCTCCTCCAGAAGGTTGCCATCGGCGCGGATTCGTGTTGGGAAATTGCCCGCCGGTCCCTTCTCTTTGGGAGCCACCACCAGACGCAGGTACAGGCCAGAAAGCGGCCGCACTTGCGCAACGGGCCACAGCGAGCGCACGGTTGCCTCGTGATGGACGACGATTGTGCTCTGCTTTGCAACGGGCGCCACCTGGAACGGCGCACCACCGTCCGCGCCAAACGTAGTTTGCTTGGTCTCCTCCTCGCGCAAACGCATCATGTTCACGCCGAGGAACGCAATGCGCTCCAGAATCTTCCGGCCATCCTGGACTTCTTTAACAGAAAAGTCCGGATCGTGCATCAGAATGTAGTTGATGATCGGCAGCGTCAGCGGGCTGCGCTTCGGGTTGCGGTCGGACTCGAGGTAGCTCGGCGGCAGGTCTTTGCGCGCGAACGTAAACAGCAGTTCGCCCTCGATCACGGGCAGCACCACTGGCTCGACCCCGTCGTACTTGGGCGACTGGTTGGAGACGTAGGCCTGGACATGGGTGCGCGCGTTGCCCGCCTCCAGGCGGCCCACGCTACCCGTGTCCATCGCCAGCGGCGTCAGGCCCGTGCGTCCGCGCGCAAACGAGCCACCGATCGACGAGATGCCCGCGCCGCCCAGCAGGTTGGGGGCGCGCGGCATGCCGGCGACCCCCTGACTGGCCAGGGGGTTCGAAACCGCGGGAAACGACATTGCCATTTTCGTCCAGCGTGGGGCGTTGTGACGGTATGTGCGCAGGGCGCTGGACCACATACAGGAAGAGGCACCTAGCGCGCCTGTAACACGCGAGTCGCAGAGGGTTCATTACTGCGTGCACTATGAGTGGGCCCATGGATGTCAGCGGCAACGAAGTGGCACACGACGCGGGGGCTGGCGACGGCATCCGCAAGGGCGGGAAACGGCTCGCACGTTCGGAAACTTCATCCAAGAGGTCTAAACATAACCCGGAAGGGGATGCAGAGGCGTTCCGTAACCCAGCCAAAGCCAGAGAGCACATCGGGCGCGCCGGTGGGCAGGAGGAGAAGAGGGCGGATGGACGAAACGCAGCCGGTGCACCGGGGGACCCCAAGCAGCCGCCTGGGAAACGCCCGTCTCGACGGAGACGAAACCGGAGTCGACTGCAGAAACAAGGGCAACAGCGGCAGCAATTGACTGTGAAAGAAGAGGAGGATGTGCATTTGGACATGGAGATACCCGACCCACCGCCGTCACCACCACAACAACGGCAGCCGCCACTACAGCAACAGCAGCCGCTACCACAGCAGCCACCACCACCGCCACGGCAGCAACAACAGCGGCCTCTACCACAGCAGCCACCACCGCCGCCACGGCAGCAACAACAGCAGCCGCTACCACAGCAGCATCCGCCACCGCCGCCGCAGCCACCGCAAGGGACACGTGTGAAAGCCGAGTTTCCAGACCTAAATTTGCCAGCTGCTGCATTAGACGCGTACGGACAGGATCAGAAGAGGGATGACGTGGTCCAATCACCAGTGCCGCTCGCCAACGAGAATGCGCACATGCCTCCCCTTGAGCTACAGGCAGACACAGAGTACGCAAGCGGGGGCAACGACTCTAAGATGGACACTGGACGCCCACCGCTACCTGATTCCCCGCCACGGACGAGAAACATTGGCGGGCCCTCGGACGACAGGGCAACGATAGTGAGAGATGCAATCCAAAAATACCTCCCGAAACGCATGGATTTTATGAGTGCGCCACGGCTTGAAACCGAGAGCGGGGGAACTATTGTCGCCTTTACGCCGATCATACGGAGGGCCGATGTCGTTACCGATCCCGCTGTTTTCGAGCGAATATTCAGCCACGTCCTGCGCCTTACGGCATAGACGGGGCGGCGGTCCAGACGCCGCGCGCCAGCCAGCCCACCATCGCGCTGCCCATGACGAGGAACGCAATCAGCAAGACCTTCTGGCGCCAGATCGAGCACCGTCGCGTGTCGACCCTGATAAAGACGGCATCGTTGCGCAGCTGCAGTGTCGCATAGTATCGCGAGTTGCGGCATCTGTCGGCGGCGTCGACCACGTCGCCCACGCAGTGCCACTCCAGCTGTGCCTCGTAGACCCCGTGGCCTGTATCGTAGGGCCGCCTCGCCTGACTCGCCGCGATGCGCTGCGTCTCATCTTCCACTGCCGCATCCAGACCCGCGGCACTCTGTAGACGCCGACCCAGGGTTGCGGCCATTCGGAACACTGCGCGCAGTTCTGACCACGTATTACATCGCACTTAACCAACCACCGTAGCGAGAATGACACTCAAAACGTGCACACACAAACGATCCCCCCTTTCTTCGATGGCGATGATCACGGTGCCCGCGTCGCACACCCAAGCGGCGGCGAGCACAGTGCTTGCGTGTGTGAAACGGCACATCGAAAGCGCAACCGAAGACCAGAGCCATGTGATCTCCGCGCGCAATATTACCGTCTGTCTGGTGGTCGCCGAGGATGTGCCACTGGACACGTTCGCCAAGATCGAAGCGGAGGTGGCGGCGCTGCCCAGCTTCCCGTTCTCCGTCGGCCAGATACGATGGACGTGTCGATGCGATGGGCGCGCTGGGCTAGAGATCGACCTGCAGAATCTGAGCACCGGGAAACGCACGCGCGACCCTTCCGCGGACGCCGACGCCAGGGACACGATCGCACCATCGGCACAGCCACCTCTCCGGCTGACCATGGGAGGCGGAGAACACAAGGAGGAAGGAGGGATGGACGGTGAATCGAAAGGGCGGTGGTCGCTGATGACGCTGGGCAAGCACACGGGTGCGACGGTCCGGCGGTGGTTCGACATCACGCGCAACCGTCTCGTCAAGGATCTTCTGATGGTGGACACTGCGTTCCTTCAGGACCTCGACACGTGTCGCATACCGCGCATTCGCGCCAAAGCTATTCACGACACAGCGCTGTGCATCGAACACACGATGGACAACTCGCTGCGCACCGCCGCCCGCGACCCGTACGTCATCAACCTGGGCGCGCTCGACGAGTCGCGTCTGTCGCCGTGCACCTGCATCGTGTTCTCCACCCACGGCGTCCTCGCGCTGGTGGTCAACGAACTCCGCCACCGGCTGCCTGACATTGCCGAGCGCTGCGAGGACTTTTACACCGTCTCGGTGGCACTCACTGCCTCTTCTGTCACATTCACGCTTGCCTACAAACACTGCGCACATGAATAAAATCATAAAGTAAGCAGACGACCGCGTGTACCCATTGTGCGGGTAATCCACTCATACCATGGCGTCCACCTCTTACAGGGTTGGCCACGTATCTTCGCAGTTATCCGAAACATGTGGCAGTGCAAAGTGTCATTTTCATTTGCAATACATGGCCAACCCGGTATCTACCCCATAGATACCGGGCTGACCATGTATCTTTGCAATTGTCCGAAATGTGTGTCGGTGCAAAGTGTCATTTTCATCTGCAATACATGGTCAGCCCAGTATCTAACCCATAGATACCGGGCTGACCATGTATCTTTGCAATTGTCCGAAATGTGTGTTGGTGCAAAGTGTCATTTCCATCTGCAATACATGGCCAACCCGGCATCTACCCCATAGATACTGGGCTGACCATGTATCTTTGCAATTGTCCGAAATGTGTGTTGGTGCAAAGTGTCATTTCCATTTGCAATACATGGTCAGCCCGGTATCTATGGGGTAGATACCAGGTTGGCCATGTATCTTTGCAATTGTCCGAAATGTGTGTTGGTGCAAAGTGTCATTTTCATTTGCGATACGTGGCCAACCCGGTATCTATCCAATAGATACCCGGCTGGCCATGTATCTCCGCAATCATCCGAAACATGCGTTGGTGCAAATGTCATTTTCATTCGCGATACATGGTCTGCCACGTATAGTATCGCTTTAAAAAGTGCGGACGCCATCGTGTGGGTGTGTCACTCTTGTCGAAACTGTGTCAGTGCCCTGTGGACGCACTGGGCGTCGGGATACGTGTGCAGCCCCGCAACGGTTTCCATAAACTTAGCTCCTCCATCCCCGGTGACCATGAGCGTGCCCGTCTGGTCGGTCGTCACGCAGGCGCGCGGCGTGAGGACGGTGGCGACGGCGCGCTCGAGCACGCGCTGCGAGACCACGCGCTGCGCCTCCAGTGGAGACGCGTCGCCCACGTGCAGCGCGTGCGTCCAAATCCGGCCCAGCCACTTCACTGCAGCCGGTGCCTTAGCTTCGTTTGTGTGCGCGCGTTCTCCGCACAGAGCGCACGTTTTGGCGTCATCGACTCCCACCTTCTTGGCGATCTCCTTCACGTCATCGTGGGTGCAATACGTTGCCATCCAGTCCGTCGGATTTGCGTGCCCATACATCAGTGCGACCAACCATGTCGCCCACGCGCTTGCCGCAAACACGACGGCGTTCATCTGCGATTGGTCCAACGGACGCTTCAGTTTCCGCGGACCCAGAAAGAACGGAAGCGACTGGCCCACAGAGACCACGTCTGGATCGTCCTCCTCCAGCTCCGCCGCCAGCAGCAGTCCGCGGACGTTGGCTGCCAACACGCCCACGATGAAATCACACAACGGGTACAGGTTCCGGTCCGCTCGTATGGTGCCTTTGGCTGCGTCGGCTGCGTGCTCCATCGCCAGCACGCAGCGCAACGCACGCAGACGCGCGTCAAACGAAGCAAATGCAGCCGGATCCGCAAGCGGCACAAATGCCATCGGTGCACCGGGACACCACACGATGGCCATGTGCGACAGCAAACGGGCGCCTACCTCGATGGATCGCATCACCACGGCTGGATGAGCGGCCGCCTGGACCTCAAACCGCCCGTCCCGCACGAGGGATGGATAGGAGATTGGGCTGTCGACAATTACGTCGTCGGCCGATCGCATCAGTGTCAAGGGGATTGCGATCGCGGCCTGAACCGGTGTCAGAAAGAGCCAGCGTCTGTAGTATCCCCACGTACGATCCGTACTTTCGCGATCCAACCACTCCGTGTAGCGATCGTTTGGCCAGTCCAGTCGCGGCACCCGACCCTCGGTAGCCATCCCCCACTCGGGATCGCTCAGTTCGGCAAAGCCTGTCTCCCAGGCGATCGTCTCGTCGGACCCGTCGGTCGCGCGATAGACGCTGTTTTCTTGGAGTCCCGCTCTCAGCAGTCTTTCGTCAGAGGGTACAAGTTGCAGTGTCGCGTTTTCCAAATGCCACGAGACCAGACTGCCATCGGGGGTCCTGGATGTGCTTTGATGAACCACGTTGTACTGGATTGTCTCCAGAGTACAGACCTCGGTCTCCACCGGTTGGAACGCGCTTCGCACAGGGTGCGCCATGTATCCGTCCGCAGCCTACGTGGATGGATACATACATGCACGCATTGGGTTGTGCACACACAACGCGCACACACGCACCCCGTACCTCCTGCATCTGCAGAGTTGGTCTCACAGACAGGCCATCCCCAGCACTCGCTCACACACTCATCGCCATCCAAGCAATGGAAGTCGAAGCTGCTGCCCCTGCTGCTGCCGCTGCCCCTGCTGCCCAGAGCAAGTCCAAGGTCCGCAAGGCGATCGCCGAGAAGAAGGCGGTGGCTGCCGCCGTGCGCAAAGTGGCCCGCTCCAACGACGTGGTCCCCGAAGAGGAAAAGAAGGAAGGGAAGAAGCCGCGCGCCAAGCCTACGGAGGCCGAGCTGCGCAAGCGCCGTCGTGCAGCCAAGGCATCCAAGATCGACGGCGTTCACTCGCTTCTGTCGCCCGCCTATCTCGATAAGATGATCAAGGCGTACGTCGAAGACTTTGTGCCCGGCACACGCTTTGCTGGATCCATTACGCGCTTCATCGAGCAGCTGCTGCGGCACATGACGAACGCAATCACGCGCACCGCCTCTGACCTGGCGCTGGCGTGCGACCGCAAGACGCTGATGGTGTCGGACGTGGCCAACGCCATCGACGTCTACTTTCGCCGGCTGAGCGGCGAGGAAGACCTGCGCGACGACGCCATCCATCGCAACATGAACACCAAGGGCCAGGCGGCCATGAAGCTGTACGCCCCGTGCGTGAAGGCACACCTCGAGCGTCTCAAGGCGAAGGAGGCTCAGGAAGCCAAGGAAGGCAAGGAGAACAAGAAGAACAAGAAGAAGGACGCCGATGGCAAGGCGAAAGAACCGTCGGTCTCGATCGGCTTTCGCGAGATCGAGGCCATAGCTCAGATTTGCATCTCGTCGTCGCGCGTCTATGCGCTGATGTGCCGCTTCAGTGCCACGCCGCGCGTGTCGCCGCGCGCCGCCGTCTATCTGGCGGCCGGTCTCTCATGGCTGGCGGGCGAGCTGCTGGAGATGAGCTACATCCACATGCGCAAAGTGCGCCGCGCGGACTTTGAGAGTCGCGTCAAGTTTAACGATGCCCACAAGACGGGCAAGGAGGTGTCGGAGCGCAACTTCAGCGTTCGCTACGAACACCTCGAGGGCGCACTGATCAAGGTGCAGCAAGTCAAGGAGGTCAAGGCCGTCAAGGCGGACCCCGAGCGTGGAATCGAGGGCGTGGCGGCACGGCCGGCGCATCTCAAGTACACCGTCCGTGACCCGCCCATGTGGCAGCTTCTGTCGCCCATCGTCCCGCTCACTCGTCTGGCCATGGAAGCCATGGTCTCGTTTTCCGATTATGCGTAGAGGGAGAGCGCAAGAGAAGCGACGAAAGAGAAAACGATAAACATGCTATTGTTATTCATTCGAGTCATGGGGGAGCAGTGTGATGTGTGTGGCACGACACAGCCTGTGGACACGGAAATCTACGTCTCGCGGTGCTGCGACCGTACCTGGTGCAGCGCATGCCTCGATTTACACTTGGCGCACGACTATGATGCGATCACGTGCCGCGATTGTGGAATGGACGTGACCCGCGCGCTTATCATGGCCAAATCCGCACGACAGACCCAACTCCGAGACGCGCGTCTCTTAATTGCTTCGTCTGTATTCGCACGTTCGTACACCTTGGCCCTGCTACGCTGCCCGTTGCACGAACACACGGGCCAGCTGGCGAACCGCTACCTAGAGGAAACCGAAGAGATTTTGGCCCTCGTCACCTCGCCCATCGACGCAGAGAATCGCGAAGGGATGCGACGAATGCACACGCCGTTCGTCTCCCCGCTCAACGCAGCATCCAAAAGGGAGGCACAATGAATCGTTGATCGGACAGAAAGATGAACCCCGTTGATCCACGCCTTGCGTTGAACCACGGATGTGCCTCTAGACCATCCATCCGGCCGCAGTTTCCATTCACGTCGTCCACATCCAGAAGCACAGTACCGTCCGCTTGCGTCACCGCATTTCCCACCGCGCATCCGTTCTGACCCAGCCGACCGCGCATCATTCTGACTGCGTCCGCGGATACAGAACGCGACGGGGGCGCAGGCCGTAGAACAACGCATCGACGACACAGCATAGCGATACTGTCTCTGGACCGTCTCACCAAATCATTGTACGCCTCGCGCATGCGCTGCGGTTCGACGATGACATTCACGGGCAATCTGTCAGTGCCGATCGCATAGCCTGGCGCAAGCACGGTCACGTCCAGTCGGCTGAGCTTGTCTCCTCCTCTGATGAACCCACGTTCCAGCAGGAAGTGTACGATTGCGCGTTCCGTGAGCGTGTCCCCGCCAAGTAGCGTCAGTGCGCCCTGTCGATGCATGCGGTGTGGTAGGCGCGTATTTCCCGCTTGCGTAGATGGATGTCGTACGGACCCGGTGCGCTGGCGTCACCGCACAGGCACACGCGCTTTGCCATCGTGCCACACATATCGGGGACCTTGTTCTCGCCCGCGCACACGGCATGCACCAACTCGGCCCGCGCGCGCACCCCCCTGTCGTCCTCATTGACTGGCTTGTGCACCATCACGTCGATCCCATCCTTTGCTGTCGACATGAACGGGACAAAGACCAGTGTCGCTGTGCACCGCTGGCATCGCCGGATATCGGAAACCAGTGCGAAAACGTTCTCTGTCGCCATGCGTTTGTCGTGCGCCTCTCGCCTCTGCAAACAACATACGCACCAACGCACCACCCATCACCACGGGTGATGTATACCGAGTACCCGAGTGCATCCCGTATTACTACGATATGATCCATGGCAGACCATGTATCTAAATGTTGGCGACCTTTTGCAACATCTCCTTTCTGAGACAACCTTGGAGATACATGGCCAGCCCGGTATTTACGGTTTTAAAGTAGACGCCATTGCATGGGTACCACGGTTGATTCACCCGGGTAAAATAAAATCACTCTAAATACCGGGCTGGCCATGCATCGCATGAATGTGTCATTTTGTCAACGATGACATTTGTGACAAAAATTTAGTTGCTTGGCCAACCCGGTATTTACGATTTTAAAGCGGACACCATTGTATGGGTACCACGGTTGATTCACCCGGGTAAAATAAAATCACTCTAAATACCGGGCTGGCCATGCATCGCATGAATGTGTCATTTTGCCAACGATGCCATTTGTGACAAAAATTTAGTTGCTTGGCCAACCCGGTATTTACGATTTTAAAGCGGACACCATTGTATGGGTACCACGGTTGATTCACCCGGGTAAAATAAAATCACTCTAAATACCGGGCTGGCCATGCATCGCATGAATGTGTCATTTTGCCAACGATGACATTTGTGACAAAAATTTAGTTACGTGGCCAACCCGGTATTTACAGTTTTAAAGCAGACACCATTGTACGGGTACTTCACCCGTGGGGTTAATTGAGATACGATCCATGGCGGACCACGTATCCAAATGTTGGCGACATTTGCATGTCGTGTTTATGTTTGTCAAAAATTTAGATACGTGGTCCGCCTGGCATCGTATCGTGTATACATCCACAGTACACGGGTGCTACGTGCATGTCACCCGTGATGATGCAGTGTGGGCGAGGGAACCGAGGGAGAGAACTGTGTGTATGTTGTTGCCACCACGCAGATGCCAGAGATGAGACGAATGCCCAGAGCATGAGCAGAAAATGGCAGCCTCTCGAAACAGACGAGGGCGACGGCGGCTCGCGCAACAACGGCCAACAACGCAGATGCTGCTGCTGCGAGATCATGTGCACATGCGCCAACAGCTGCTCGAGAACCATTGGCTACTTTGTCGCGTTGGCAATCACCATTGCTGTCATCATCGTCCTCGTCCTGTACGTCCTCATCCCGTGGATCAAATCCCTCTTCCACAACCTCTGAGGAAGATGCGTGCACACCCGTACGCGCGCGCAACGTGCCCACCCAAGCAACACATCCCACGCGCACATATTCCGTACATTCTTCTATCACTCCCGTCATCGTTTCTCACATTCCCAATGCCGAAGAAGGCTTCATCGTCGTCGTCGCCATCGAAGAGCAAGCCTGCCGCCCTGAATCCGGACGGCAGCCGCAAGGCGGTGCGCCACCAAAAGGCGGCCAAGCATCCGCAGTACGAGATGCGCAACTCGACGGCCATGTACATCCTGCGACGCGCCAACTACCTGCGCATCTCCAAGCCACTGAAGAAGTGCGTCATCGAAGACGTGCACAGCCAGCTCGATCGCATTGCCTCGCTGGCGGCCGCCTACGTCAAGGCGCACCACACCAAGACCATCACCACCTCGGCCGTCATTGCAGCGCTGCGTCTGCTGGGCTACAAGCGCGCGATTGGAGTTAACCCTATCCGCACGACACGTCTGCGACTCAAGGCGAAGAAGAGCAAGAAGGCGGGCGAAGAAGGAGGGGAGAAAGCAAAGGAAGTGAAGCCCAAGCGGCAGAAGCGAGAGAAGAAGGCACCCAAGGCCAAGCCTGTGGTAGCCGAACCCGCGGAGGCTGCTGCAGCGGCGGACGCCGAACCCGAGGCAGAGCCTGCCGCCGACGCGGCAGAGGACGTGCCAATCGAATGATGTATCTTTCTTTCATTACATCTCTTTCCTAAAATGACTGACAATCGCATCGAGTGCGTTTCGCGTGTGTGGGTTTCGGTGGTCCAGCTCGCCTGTCTCGGTTAGGTAGACGGACACGATGACCGTCCTGAAGTTGCGTTTCCACGCCTGCAGCCGGGCTCCCTTCTGTTTCACCACAACGATCGCGTAAGAGTCACAGCTGCCAATGTGTCTTTCAACTCCTGAGACGTCCCCGTCGTCCTTGAACTCCCCGTGGCGCACCTCATCGTGGAGTACCAGTTTCCGCGATCCATTCTTGACACAGTTCACAGGGCACCCGTGTCGCGGTCGTCCGAGTGCATCGACGATACCTTTGCCCACCGTGCGTAGTTCGTCCCTTTCCCAGTCGTGTGCACCAATGATCGTGATCTCCATTGGCTTATCACTCGCTCCTCCTCCTCCGTTTCCTCCGTTTCCTCCCTCACCCGAGTACGCAGCGTTGCCCATCCTCGTCGCCGCCGCCACCCCGCCGCTTCTGACGCCCAACGACCAAACACTGCAACAAGGTCGCCGTTCATATATAACTTTCTTTACTCGTTTCACCACTCCCAAAACACAAGCACGGGGGGCTGGTGGTAGAGGAACGAACAGACGATATCAGTGCCCTGTAGGCGCTTCTGCACGGCGTCCAGGATATGGCCTTCAGACGCATCGATGACGGGTTCGATGGGCAGGCAGACGGAGCGGATGCCTTCCTTGAGCGTCTTGATAACAGAAGGCATCGTGTCGTCCGCCCATCGGTTAAGCGTCGCCGTGTCTTCGTGCGGCGCGATGATGGAGCCGCGCACAGCAATAACGGTACATTCGCCCTCGACTCCCGGAGTCTTGCAGCACAGTACACTCACGGTTTCCGGCCACTTGTTCTCCCTGACCTTGGCGACCGCCGCCTTGAGCGCGTGATCATTGTACACGTCCGGATCGAAATAGACCGTGTGGACTTCGGTACCACGCGACGCGTCATTCACCAGACCTTGGACCGCGGCCCTGGCCGCGTTGACCATGGACGTGTTGAGGTCATTATCGTCCGTGACAATCGTGTCGACCGGCACCGTCGATGCCATGGCGGATGTCATGCTAATTAAGGGAGGCAGCGGAGGTGTGACAGCTCAACGGCGCTCAGTGACTCGTGTGCGTATGCGCTGTACTTTAATTGCTCTCTGGTTGCTCAGCCGCGCGGCCCGCCTTTGTTGCGCGTACGCACGCTTCCGTTTCCGCAATCTCCGCCTCGAGTGCCGTGCGTTTGTGTTGCAACTCGAGCAGGCGTTCCTCTGGAGTAGCGGCGAGGTACACGGTGTACACGCGCTTTCCGTCTTTGGCGTAGCTCATCGCGTAGCCGATCTTTCGGCGCGTCACCAGGTTCATCAGATCTTCCAGCTTCAGATCGAATTCTGGAAAGTCCGGGTCGTCGAGTGTGAAGGTACACTCGCCCTTGACAGTTGGTGGTGTCTCTTCCACACACGCGACGACACGCATGGCAGCCTTGGCCAGGCTGACGATCTTGGGCTCGAACTCCGCGCGCACGTAGGCCGCGATCTTTTCCTCGTCGGTTGACATGGCAAATGAACGTGTGTGCGTGTGCGTGGAATAAAACCACGCCAGCTTTCCCGGATCAACCTGGATACCATCCGCGGCTGACCACGTATCCAAGCAGAGACGATTTACGTTCCATCCGGCAATGGCTACCAAACATCCGATGCATGGTCAACCGCGGATCTGTGGTTTTAAAGCGGATACAATCCATGGATGCCCACGTGTAGAGATGATCGACGAATCTGTGCCACCGTGCCGTTTACCACCAATTGGTGATACATGGTCTGCCGTGCATCAACTCATCTTTTAAAAACGTACTACACACCCGGGGTACACGCACGCGGTCACGCATGCGCAGACCTCCGATTACCCCCCTAAATGTCGGGCGACAACACTGCGGCCACCCAATCCGAAATAACCAGGGCGGCACTCCAGTTCGATATTCATGCACAACGCCTAAACCGCGCGGCCGAAGGGCACGAGGCGATGGGCCTGCTCGAGGAGGCGCGTGCGCACGCTTCTCTAGTGCAAGCGGCACAAATCATCGTGAATGGGGTGGTGGACGGCATGGAGCGCGAGCATCGCCGCGGCGTGATGACGCGCGACGAAACACACGCGCTATGCGTAACAGTGCTCGATATGCTGCCGCAATTCATGCGCGAACTTGGCGCGTTCGAGACCGGGTGCAAGTGGGAGGGCAAGTACAAACTGTGGCACAATGACGAGGACGAGTCCGTTCTCGTCAAGTTTATTCTGCGCGCCACGGGAGGAGCCATTCGCAAGAGTCCGGATATCGTGTGTCGCGTGAGTGCCGATGGACTCCTTTCGACGTGCCACAAGCAAAACTACAAGCCGCGCCGCACCATCTGCGATCTATTTCAAACACCCGCGCGGTACTGGAGCCGTATGCTGTGCCGCGCGATCGCCCGAAACGCGCGGCGCGGCCGCCGTGCCTTTGATCTGTGGACCGCACTGGACGACTGCCTGCAGTCCGATCCATACGCCGCGCACCACGTGCGCATGTACGTGCCGCGCGACGCCATCCGCCAGATGGGTCAGGTGACGGCCATCGAGCTGTTTCTACACGAAGCTATGCTCTCCTTCCTCAAGACCCACCCACCCTACTGTGAACCCGAATGGCTGGTTTATGATACGACGTACACACACGTGCAGTCCAAACCGCTTGCTGTCCGCCTGTCGGCATCGCAGATCAGCCGGCTTCGCAGCCGGGCGCAGTCGCCGTACGCCGCGCGCGTCAAGCGACTGCGCGACGGGCTGTTCAAGACCGCGATCCCGCAAAAGACGCCGCGTTCAGACGCGGTGCCACTCGAGCCACGATGGATCGGCACGCTGCGCGTGGTGCATCGGCCAACCAATAAGGCCGTCGGGCGCGTGACGATCCCGGTCTCGTACGGCGGCTACTACCTGTGTCCCGATGGAACTGAATGGCACGAGCGGGTCGAGGTGCCCGGCTCGCTCGCCCGCTGGATTGCCGCCCACCGAATGCACCCACCCGCCTCGAGCTCGCGCACCGAATCCCCGAGCCCAACGCCAACCCCGCCCGACGCCCAGAGTGTCGCCGAGTCGACGTCGCTGTTTTCGTGCGACACACTGGACCTTCCGTCGCCGCTGGCCGTGGACCACCTCGAGTTTTCGGATTCCCTGTTGCCATTGTTGCCATTAAATCCCCTCTTTGCGTAACACGCATCTGTGCACACGCCAGCTCGATGGCCGCCGCTGTGATGACGATCGCACTAAATACGTCTTGGAATTGCATGTGACAACGATCCCAGTTCTAGAAAACGCAACACAGTGCGATTTTATCCGTTTACGCAACCATTCCCGGTTGGAGGTACGCAAGGACGAGTTCCGGGATCTCGGCCACGGGCAGCTGCTCGACTACGCACGCGAGCACTTCGCGCTTCACGCGCGCCATCGCCGGCTCGACGAGCTGACCGGTAGGTCCGTCCATTTTGAGGTGGCCATAGTACGGACGGTAGCGCGCGCGGCCGGTCGGCACCACCATGCGCCGATTCGACGGGCCAGTGGCTGTGTAGCCGCGGGTGTAGATAATGCTGTCAACGAGGCGCCTCCTGAGGCCGGCGTCTCCCGGGAGGTCGTTCGCTGCGAAACGGCGCAGCAGACGCAGCAGCGGCCCGCGGATCGAGCCCATGTCGGCGCGGCACCGCTTGCAGTCCACGCGGGCGGCAAAGGCGTCCACCTTGCGCGCGAATGCCGTCACATCCGTGCGCAGCTCGTCGTCGTAGTAGAGGTGGATGGCGCTGCGCTCCAGTGCCGCAGTGGCCGGGTTCGTCTCGATGCTGTAGAGCCGTGCGCCGCGCACCATCAGCTGCCGGCCATCGTTGGCCAGCTTCTTCACACTGTCGCAGTCACAGGTTGGGTGCTTCGCTTGGTGTGCCATGGTGGTGGGTTCTTTGGAGGTTTGACACGCCGCCGTCTGCGCAGGCCTCGCAGCGAGAGGCACCGAGAAGGCCTTCCGTTCGGCACTAAATCCTTTAAAAACAATGTTGGCTCCATTTTACGATCGACCTCTTTAATCCACCTCTTCCAACAACGCTTTGGCCTGTTCAACGACCTCGTCGTCCGCACAGCGTCGCTTCTTGATCCGACGCGTCAGCACGTGCTCGACCTCGGTGTCCACAGAGCCCACCACGATCGCAGGCCCATTCGCTTCGTCTCCCTCTTCTTCCTCATCTTCCCCATTTCCTTCCCAAGGATCAGCCACGTCTCCCGATCCTTCGGTGTGCCATTGGGACAGGTGGCTGGGAGGGTTGGGCAGCCATGTGGTTATCATGTAGCAAAGCGCGGCGGCCAATGCGATGCATCCGACGACGAGGCAAGCCAGCAGCGCTCCGACGAGTAGATTCTCTGGAACAATTGCGATCGGCATTGCGGGTGGGTGCGCGCCGTGGGTGTGGAGCGGCGACGCCACTTCTTCCAACATCCCGTATGTGCACCCCTGCTGGCTGTGCACTCTAGCACCACCGACTCGCCGGGATGGACGAGCACGACACGAAAGAGCTTGAGGCGTTTCTTGCCGAGGCTACCGCAGAGAGTAGACACGAGACCGCCCCTGTATCACCGCAGAAGCACCCGCCCACCCTCGCATCGTTGCCGGTTGACAGCGTTGGGGTGGTACTCGGGCCAGATGGGCAGACCAGCATTATGGGGTTGCGTCCGTTTATCCTGCACCTGGAAATCACCAAGGACGTGTGTTACGTCCAGGCCGTGGTCGCCGAATCGTGTACCGTCGGCCGTCCCGATGTGCTGCGCGTGCCACCGGTGCCTGCCTTCCTCGACCGCTCGGTGTCGCCGCCCACGGTCTCCGTCCTGGTGCTGGGCACCGTGGATGCCGACGTCCACGTCCTGCTCCAGCACGTAGACAGCGCCGGATCGTGGGCCGTGGGCGCGGGCACCCTGTCCATGGCCGACCTGGTCCGCACGTCGCGTGGCAGCATATCTTGCGGTGACAATGGCAGCTTTGAAGTCCACCTCCTGCGCATCGAACGACTCGCCGGTCCAGAGGGTGGCGTGGGCACAATCGAAACGACGCTTGGGCTGAAAGTGCACGAACTGCCCCTGCTGTCCGATGAGCAGAAGGTCGCCACCACCAACGCATCTCCTTCCGCCTCCGCCGACAATGGGACGTGCCGCGAACCGTGCGCCGACTATCACGCCAATCCGGACCCGAACATGCAAGGCGTACTCATTCCGTGCGACACGTTGGTGACGGAGAGCGCGGTGGCACGCGTGGCCAAACTCAAGGCGGACGCGGACGCGTTCGTACGCGGTGCGCGCGAAGGGCTCCCGAGTGAGATCCAGTCGCACGCCTTCAACGACGCGCTTTCATTGTCTTCCATCCTCCTCGATCTCGTGGCACCGTTCATCGGGGACGACATGCGCGCGACCGCGTTTGCATCGCCCGTCGTGTACCCGATCCAGCGTCTGCTTGGGAAAGACGCGGTCGCCGAACCGACTGCGCCCTTTGTGCGCCTCGTGTCCACGGAGACGATCTGGGCCGCGTTGCGCGGGCGCTGGATCGACGCCACCGGGCGGCGCCACGAGGAGCTGTCGGGCCTCGAGCTGCTCTTCCTGCCCCGGCTGTTGGACAAGGACGAGAACTGCTTCGTTGTGCTGCTGGGCGAGCACGCGTACGCAGCGATCGACCTCATGGACTTTGATGGGCGCGTGCCGTTTGTGTGCGCACATGCTGACCAGAGTTTACCCGTCAAACCTTACGACATCGAGGGCCTTCAGTGGGTGCAGGACCGCGAAGACACTGAAATACGCGACGATCCAGACCGCGGACTCTTTTTGCGCATGGAAGCGCGTGCGTTCCCGCTTGTTCACGCGCACAATCATTAAAGAGAAGCAAGAAACGAATGCATATTCATAATTTAATGGGGGGTCGGAAACCTCAGCGACTGTCGCGCTGCTGTGTGACACACCGGATGTGGAATACGGTGACGGGCCCGGCGTGTGCGATGCCCTTTTCGCCTGTCCGCCTGCCCTCGGCGGCATTGTGGCGCGCACGGTTGTAGGTCTGGAACGCAATGGCGTTGATTGCCTCCAGCACCACATTGACTGCGTCCTTGCTGATGCGCACGTCGTCCAGTTTGCACGCGCCACGCATCGCCGAGTGCAGCAGTCGCGCGCGCACAAACGAGCGCGGAATGCAAGTCAGGCGCTTGCGCAGCTTAGTCGCCACGCGCTTGGCCACGGTGCCCGCATGGAACTTGGGCTTCTTGCGCTGAGCCACCTCTCCGTTGTTCTCGTTCACGTTCTCCTCGTTCTCTGCCGCCGCCGCGCGGCGCTTCTTGTGCAGCAGCTTGGCCCCCTTGTCAGCGTTCTGAACCTTGGGCTTCTTTTCGGCGATCGAAGACTTCTTCTTGCCGGCAGGCGCAGCAGCAGAAGCCTCCTTGTCTGCCTTGGCCTCGGCATTGGCACGCGGTCGCTTGCGGGCAGTGCCCTCCTTCTCTGCTGCGGCGTTCTTGGTGCGAGCCATGGGTGTGTGCACGTGGAATCGAGCGAATGTGGGTGCGATTGTGTGTGCACTGATGGCAGTGGGTGGGCTGCGGCGCACATGTGGGAATACACGCGCACGCAAGTAATGCACGCAAGTGTATTAGTAGGATGCACATGGACGCAGCAACTGGACGGCAGTGAGACAGGCTGTGGCGGCGAGCAGGAACACCACGTTGGCACTCATCCTTCCGGTGCGCGTCGCGCTCTGCGGCATGGAGGTATAGCAAAAGGATGCCCAGATGGCAAGGAGTGCACACGCGACGCCTGTCCATCCCACCGCCTGCACCGCCACTCCATTCCGTCGTCGGACATCGAGCATCCACGCGGCGATCGCCAACAGTTGTCCAATCGAGCCCGCGACGGTGCCGAACCGTCGACGCCAGATCTGCTTGCAGCACTCGCATCTTTTGCTACTTCCGTCGCCCATGTGGTCCAGAGCGGATGCGCGTTCCTCTGGATTCGTGACCTTCTGAAGCACCCACAGCATCGCGAACGCAGCTGCAGTCAGGCTGACGGTCAGATTCGCAGTGTCCTCCGCCGCAGGGTACTCGGGCGGCGCTGTGATCTGGAGCGCGCGCTGCGTGGCGAATACCACCAGAACGAACGCGCCGATTAGACAGTGCGTCTCGCCGGAAATCAAGTCTTCCTCTCTGTAGTGTTGGCCGAGATACATTCGGAACGACGACGGTGTCCAGAATACGATCACGCCCGCGATCGCGACGGGCGCCAGAAACACGGACACGATTTCAGTGGTTGATGCCCACATGAACTGGCCCGACCCCACGGCCGGGCAACTCATGGTTGGGATGCGAGGGGTGTTTCGTCGCGTGTGGCGTTTGCATCCACATAAAACAAAAATACAGTTTACGTATTTCTCTCTGTCACGCATCTCCGCTTTGTTTTGGTAGTAGGGCGCGGTACTCGTCGAGCGTGGCAAACTGGGTGCGAATGAGCGGCACATCGGCTGCGCCCGAGTGTACCGCGTGCGCCAACCACTCGTGCATCACCCCTTGCACTTTCGTAAACGCTTTGGAGATGACGCGCTGGTGATTGGCCAGTTTGATGTAGCGCACATCGCGTTCGCTGGGTAGCACGAGGTCTAGGTGTGGCACGGGTGCCATCAGCCACCGCGGGGTAGCGTCCGCTGCGCTGCGTTCGATCACGCCCGATGCAGATCGCCATGCTGTCCACAGACAGTGGAAGGCGTGGTTGAACGTCGTGGGCGACAGGTGCAGATCCAACGACTCCCCTGTCTTCCCTGCATCCGCGCGCCTCTTGTTCAGGTGTTTGCGCCGTTGCTCTGCGAATATGGGCCACAACAGCTTGCATCGCGCACGCAGGATCTGATCCATCAGATCGATGTCCGATTCGCTAAGCGCAGATCGAGCAGCGTCACGCTCGGCCACGATGCGACGCGTCTCCGCCAGCGACACCATCAGATCGAGCGCTGGAACCTGGGCACCTGCACGCGCAGCCGCCGCCACGTACGCGCGCGTCATCAGCGTCCACTTGCGCTTGGTCTTTGTCGATTCGAGCTTCTCGCGCGCAATCTCCCATTCATGCACCGTCTTGTCTGGCGCCCCGCGCGCGAGCAGCTGGCGATTGATATCCGTCAACATCAACTGGCGATGACGCAGCTTGAGCACGCGACGACGGTCGACGCCCGCCTGTCGCTCATCCGCGATCGCGTCTTCGTCTTCGCCCGCCGGCATGCCCACTTCCGCCTGGACGTGTGCGCCCAGCGGGTCGTGCTCACGCAGCATGCGTCGCACATCGGTACGGTCGCCCTTGAACCGCGTCCGCACCACGCGCGTGCGTTCGTACGTGGCCGCCAATCCGGTCGCGTTCCGCTTGTTGATAGAGGTAGACGTCTCCGGTTTCTCCTTCCCCGTTGGCGCCAGACGGGCATACATGTCTGAGATCGGATCCTCCAGCGTCGCACGCCACGAAGCACCCGACACAGCGCATGTGGCGTATCCATCGCGCTCCTCGGTGTGACACGTCGAGTGTTGCGCGTCGCAAATGTGGATGCGTCCACTGTGACGACACACGTACACATCGCCTCCATCGCGCAGCGGTACACTGCAACCGTGGCCGCACGTGTCGTGTGCCTCTGTGTGGCTATCTGCGAACTGGACTGTGCGCGCGGCAGATGCGACGTGGACTGTGCGTAGCATGCGAATTGAGAGTGTGCGGTTCCACAGATGGCTAACAGGTTTGGATTTATCACATCAATGGTGCGTTCAGGCAGAATGAAGCAATCCATTCCCAAATGCCGGTCGTCTTCCTCTTCCCCCTCCTCTCCATGTTCCTCCTCCTCTCCCTTTTCCCCTTCCTCCGCCGCTCTTCCTGGATTGCGCCGGTGTCTGCTTTCCCTGCCCTCCACCTCCACCGCTCGTCCGCTGTTGTTCCGCCTTCTGATCCATCTTCACGTCGTGGTCCTCATCCCCCACATCAGGGTCCGATGCATAGTTCTGGATGTCCGCTACTGTTGCTGCACCATGGAGTTTGGTCTGAAGGTCCGCGACGTGGTTTTCCAGCTCAACGATCCTCTTCTGCGCCTTCTCGGTATCTGTTCTGGCTTCCTTGAGCTCGAGTTTGAGGGCTCCAATACGCTCGTTGGCCGACTCGCGTTCTCTGCGTAGATTTCCAATAGTCTCACTGGCTTTCTTGTTGTCTGCTTCCCTCGCATCAAACTCCTTCCTTCTCTTCTCAAACTCTTTGGTCAACGTTTCGAGTTGTTGGTTTGCTTTCTGCGTTTCCGCCTTCTGGTGTTCAAGCTTTTCGTCGGCGGCCTTGGCCTTTGCACCAGTAGCTTCATCGATCGTGGCATATGCCTCTTCGAGTTCGCGTCTTTTCAGGCGGGTTTCCAGTTCGTGCAGCGCTTGCGCCGACTCTTCCTTTTGTATCGACGCGAAGACTGTCGCGGCGACCACAGACAATATCCAGCTCCTCGTGACCTCCGCGAACGCGTCCGTGACCTTTCCGCGCACGTCGGCGCCCACGCCATGTAGCACGGATGGCAGCCATCCCGGATTCTTGACCACGACCCTGTGGGTGCTGCCGTCGGCTGCGGTGTAGCGTATCTGCAGCCCCCCGTCCTCGTACTTCACGTGCAGGTTGTTGGTCTTCTTTTCGCGTGCTGGAAAGTTGCTGATGAACGTTTGAAGGTCAAACTCGACCCCTCTATCTGCTCCCAGTGAAAGGGCCATGCTAGAAGCCTGTAACCCCACCTCCCCGCGCAAAGTCCCAACCACTTCGGCCGCGGTGAGTTTTGCTAGATCGGCGACTGGACGAGGGTCCGCGGCGGCGGCTGTGGGTGGAGGTCCATCGAGAAGCCCACCCGCACTCACCGTACCCCCTGGGGGCGGGGATATGCCTGTTTCTGGCATTGTCGGAATAGCTGTTGAGTACCCGCGAAACACCTTGAGCCCGTGTTCCATCATGAAGATCGATTCCGGGATGTCGAGTTCCTCCGACAGGATGCGGTTATTGCTTTCCTGCTTTCCACCCCTCGTGCCGTCAAAGTATGTGCACAGTTCGAGGAGTCTGCTTCTCTTCGCCGTGTATGCAGAGTCGTCAAAGAACGGCATAAACCGGTTGAGTGGTTTTGTGAGGACTTTCTTTGCTGCCGCTGTGATGTGCTGTGGATCATTGAGGTTGCCCCTCCCCGCATTGGCCGCGGCGTCGATGATCTTCACGGCCTTGTCCTTGTGTCCCACGCTGCACAAGAAGACGAGACCGAATAAGATCGTGTTCTTAGTGTGGTCGAACTTGAACACGGAGACGTTGATGGCGAATCGAGTGGCTCGATGAAGAAGAATGCGTAGAAATACGGGCCAGTCAGCAGCATCTTCAATGGGCGTGAAAATGGTTTTTAGGGCCACGTAGGTGCACTCTGCGACGCACGGGCGGTTGTGTACTACGATCTTCGAGTTCCCAGCGTCCGACAGCAACACCGCAGCGTCGAATGGTCCAATCGGCGTGGAACCCCAGACTTCCCACTTCCCTTGATGCAAGAGCATATCCACCAGTTGGGTAAAGGCAACCGGGTTCGGCGCGATCTCGAAGCCTTTCACCGGTTCAGCGTCAAGGTCATTGTCTGTTTGGTACTGGCAGAACGCGTTGAGGTAGACGTTTGTGAATTCCTCGATCGCTTTCTTTGTCCCTCCCCATCGCATTGACTCGTAGCGCTTGAAGAACCGCACGGTCGCAGCGTGGAACACGCCCTGAAACACGCCATCCTTTGTCATTTCGCCCTTGAGCGCTTCAATGATGGATGCGCGTGCAGTAGCCCCACCCTCGTCGCCTGCCGTTTCGCAGAATAGCTTAAACGAGTCAAGCGCCCTGCTGAGAAACGGTTCACGGTGCCCATCAAAGTTGAGATGCCACTGGACCGTCGAGACCGCAAACAGGTCCGCGAAGAGCAGGTCTCTGTAGTCACTGATGGCGGCTAGTGCGACTCCGACTGCCCAGTGGAGCTCGCTTTTCCGCACCAGTCTGCGGACATACTCCCCGACGCACGGGGGGACCTTCTCGCCCCCTTTGCGTGGCCAGTAGGCCGTGTCCTCACTCATGATAGCGGACGCTTCAAGGGTTCCCTTGTGCTCCATCAAGTTCTTGGTTTCCATGCTGTAGACGAGCGCGCGCATCGTGTTTCCGTCGTTCTTGCAAACCCAGTCGACGACCTGCTGACTGTACTTGCCGTCCCGACAGAGACGCGTGAGCACAGCTGCGCTCCGTGCGACCGGGTGCAGCACGGGTGGTCCTGTGAAAAAGGCGCCACTGTCTTCGTCGGGTTTACCGCTGTCAACAACTTCGGGTGGTTCATGGCTGGCCGTGTCAGGGATGTGCATGTCGGGCACCGCCACTGGCGTCTTCGTAGGCGGCGTCGCACCGGACCCATCACCCGCGGGCACAGGTGCTGCTTTCTCGTCGGCCATGCGGGGCGAGCCGGACACGACTGACGCCATTGCCGACGGCGGTGGTGCCACATATGCATCTTCGGCGGAGGGATCGCCAACGCTGTGTCTCCGTGGCATACTTGACGGAGGCGGCAGCACGGGTGGCGCGGGTGCCGGGTCAATTGCATCACCGCTGCCTTTCGTCTCCGTGACATTGGGTCCACTCGCAATCACCTTGATCTCGCACACCTGTAGGTAGTGCATCACGTTTCTGCTATCCGTTGCCACAACCGTGACAGCGCAAGGATCTTGCGTCACGGCCGTCGGTGTGCCACGCATGACGAATTCGCCATTGATACCCAGTCCCTCCGGAAGGCCGGTTGCATCGACATACGTCCATGAAGAGGGCCAGAGTTCTGGCTTGAGGTTGACCGTCTCCCCAACAGTAAGAACGTAGCTATCATGTGTGTACTTGAGCCTGGGGCCTGCAGCCGTTATTGACAGGTCGCACGTGACATTGCGCTTCTCAGACCCCAGCGCGCACTCGATTGTGATCCTCTGCTGGAAATCTTTCCCTACGGTCCCGCTGATGATACCCGTATCCCCGTCAACTTGTAGGCGAGTGTTGCCCATGTCGATCGCACGATAGGCGACCCCGGACGGCGCCGGGCGTCCATACCGCGACGCTGGTCGCACTTCGAACGCGTTCCCGATCGAAGTGATCACCTTTGGATATTCGATCCGTGCGAGTATGGCACTGTCTGTCTCCGTGAAGACAGGCATGCCAGCATCCGTTTGCGCTTCCGCCGCCGCCGCTGGCTGGTTGACCCGTTTCGCTCTGAGTGTCCGGTGAGGTTCGGTTCTTTTCTCGTCCGCAACTCCATCCGGGGCACCCCCGGATGCACCTGTAACCTCGGCCAGAGGCTGGGCAACCGGAGTGGCGGCGGGCGCCGGGGTTTCATCGGCAGGAGCGAGAGTCACGGGGGCGGCAGTTGCATCCACGCGAGACGGCGGTTCACTCGGTAGTTCGGCGGGCGGCGGAGGGAGCGGCGGTGGCACTGCTGCAGGAACCGGTGGCGCTGGCACCGCAGAGGCCGTCGGCCGACTGTGACCGCCTTTCCCCGTAGGTCTGGTTCTCGACACACGCAGTGGTGGTGGTGGCGGTTCCAGCGTGGATTGCCTCGAGTCGCTCCCTGTCTTCGGATCCAGAGGAAGGACAACAATGCGCGCGATCGTCGTCTCAAACACGCCCGCGCGAGTTTCGTACCGTAAAACTGTTCTCCAGGTCCCCTTCTGCTTCGGGGTGCCTATGATTGCGTAGTCCAAGCTTGGACGCCCATCCCGCATCGTTCCGTGCTGCGGGACGGGGCCAATCGAAAGACCAGGTGGAAGGTGGTGGCTCGCCTGGAGGGCAACAGACTTGGGCGGCCCGTTTGTGATTACAGGGATGATCGCGACGTCATCTCCAACGTGGTACTCGGCCGGCGGGTACGTCATCTTGGTATCGCCCGCCCCGTCCTCCTGAACTGCAGCGACCGCCGCGACTTGTTGCTGTGCCACGACTGGCGGAACGTCGACGGCCGCCGCCTCTGCTGGCTTCGTCACGTTGAACCAAATCTCTTTTTGATCAGTGGATCCGTCGGACGCTACTCCGATCACCGCGACCCGTTTCGTCCCAGTGGACGTCGCCACAAGAACCAAGCGATCGTCTACGTACCGCGAGGTCACGCCTTCGTATTCCTTTGCCAATCTGCATTCCACAAGCCCCTGCTGGGGAAAGACCAGGTCTGTCCCACTCTCCATCTCGAGGTTGTTTTTCAGAGATAGCTTTGCGGTCCCCCCTTCGACCGTATAATCGATTCGGTATCGCGTGGCATTGCCCCAGTCCGGCGCGCCCTTCCTATTGCACACCAGGAGCACCGTGCGTCTGCAAGGCGCCCCTCCCCAGTAACGGGCGACAGGCGTGCCGTTGATCATCAGGGGGGAGTTCCCAATCCGCATCCACGCCAGGTCGAGGGACGAGTCGTCTCCATCCGCAGACACGAGCTTCACGTCGCAATCCGGAGGAATCGACTGCGCGCGGATGGAAATCCCTTGTATTTCGCGCCCATGTGTCCACGTGACGTCCATCGTGGCGGCGGGGCACGACACGACCGGGTAGTCAATCGGAGACGTGTACCCACTCGGGCGAACGAGGATGCCGTTCTTCCACGACAGGCCGGGCAGCCCGCGTGCATGCGCGCGCTCGACGGCGTCGGTGCCTGGTGTGGCCGCGTGATACGTTTCCCCCACCTTGACGCGCTCGAGCACGGGGCGTCCAGGTGCTCCAACAAACGCCTCCAGCACGTTGAGTACCATCCGAATAAACGCGGCCATCTCGGCCGCTTCCAGCTTGCAACCGTCCTTCATGCACGTGCCCATCATTCGGATCGCCCGCTTTGCGAGCGGCGTGACACTCCCGCCAAACACTTTCCCCATCAGAGGGGCGAGAACGGTGCAATCCACCTTGGCGCCCGCGAACACGATCCGGTGCACCGTGCTCGCATCTTCGTGTGGAACCACGGAGGAGGAAGGATGGCGCCGTCCCATGTCGGTCGTGAGGAGGTAGACGAACCGGTCGCACTCGTCGATGACATCGCAAACCACGTTGATCGCGAGCACCATATCACGTGGTGCATGCGTCGCACCAACGCTCCCAATCGCTTTCAGCGCCAACGCTCTCGCCGTATCGCAGACCTGTTGCCACGCCGATCCTATCGCTACGGGCGTGACAGGCGCCGGTTGTGCGGATCCCGAAACCGTCACGATCTCCACCGGCTCTGACGTGGCGGCGCTGAGCGGTGGCGACTGTGACTGCGGCGGCGGCGGCGGTTGGTCGATCGCCCCGGTCGCAGCAATCACGTTCATGACCGCACGTCTAGCCGTCCGTCGGAGGTCCTCAGTCAGCTCCGCCAGGCGGTTCTTGTGGTCTTCATCCTGCGCTGCCAGCTCAAGGTCCCGCTCTCGACGCGCGGCCGCTCTCCCAGCTGCGATCTTCGCCTGTATATCCTCGATCCTCTCACGGTGTTTTCCCTCATCGGCTGAGATGGTCCCTTGCGCCATTGCCATCCGAAAGATCGCAGTGAGGACGTCGTCTGTTTCCTTCCTCTTCATCTTGGCGTACCCTTCAAAGTTCGTGCGCAATCCGGCTTTCATCTTGCTGTACTCGTCCTCCACGATTCCTCGCAACTGGTTTTCCGCGAGGACCGGTAACCCCTTGGCGTTGGACTCGTAATGGTCCGCCCTGCCTGTGAACTCGCGCTGTATTTCGCCCATCCACTTCCCGCGGTCGCTCTCACTCGTTCCTTTCTTGCGTCCCAGTTCGAATTCCGCCTCTGTCCGTTCCACAATCCGCATCAGCTCGCCCTCGCATGTTTTGCGCCACGCGCTCTCGCCATCGAGCCAATGTGCCGCGCTGGTAGCCCGTTCATTCAGGTGATACGCCCTCAGAGCGCCCCCCGCCGCGCGGTCGTCCGCCGTGCCGCTTGCGAGGTATGGCTCTACCATCTCCCACATCCGCGTGGACACAGCTTCGTAACGATCCCTGAGTTCGCCTATCCGCGTCCTTGCGTCCGCCCACTCCGAGAGGATCCGTTGCACCCTTCCTTTCATCTGTTGCAGCACGGCACGGGCTTCCGTCCCCGGGTTCTGCGGTAGGTTGGTTGACGGAGAGACAATTGCGACCCGTGCAGGTGCAGAGACATCAGGTGCGATGGATACGCCAGACCGCCCCACATCGCCGTCTTCGTCGTCATCGTCGTCGTCGCTGAGGCCATCCTTGGATGGACCTGGACCCCACTTGATGATCGCATCCTCGCTGCAAACCACCACTGCTTTGTGGATCACGGTGCCATCTTTGCGTTCCAGTCCGGGCACGGTCGTCGCAGACACTACGGTGCCGGTGCGCGATCCAACGTCCATTCGCTCGGGATCGACTCTCGTGTGTTTTGCGACGCAGTAGAGCTTGGACCCACCGAACACCACGTGCGACGCGCGCCAGGTCCTGAATAGAAGCACGGCCAGTACATCGAGCTGCCTCGCGATCCCGTCGTCCAGCTGTTTCCCGTTATTGTTTAGCACGCGGACAGTCTCGTCTGTCATCCACCTTCGCAGCGTGGCGGCGTGCTCCGCCGCACCCTTGTACACAGCTTTGTCTGGTACCGCCTGGGTTTCCTGTGCCCATGTGCCTTGGACAATCCATTCGATCTCCGCCTGCCGTGCAGCGGTGGCTGTTTGGCTGTTCAGACTCATCGCCGCCGTGCGTGCGAGTGCGTCCGCGAGGGCCTCTGACATTCCGTTGGTCTCCCCCATGCAGCCGCACGCGGAGTACACGTCCACGTAGCTCTGCCGAAGGCGCGTGAAGGCCACCGCCACGTGTTCTTGCGCCCGGCGCCAGCCTTCCTCCGAAACCTGGAAAGGTGTCACGTGTGCATGAGAGGCCGCAGCGCCACGCGCCGGTGCCGATGCCGTCGCGGAGGCCCCCTTTCCCTGGTGTGGCGGGCTGAATAGCAGCACGGCCGGGTTGCAAACACGGAGCGTGCCGATCTGCAGCCCTGGGAACGCCAGCCCAAAGACGGTGTCCGACCCCACTTCAGACAGGCTGCTGCGCGTGCACGCCGAGCTGTCGTACGTGTCACCTTCGGATCCCACGTCGTACACGAACTTGTACCCGTTGCCCTTGCTGATGTGTCTCAACTCGTCGGCCAGCTGGAACGCGGCTCTGTTGAGCGCTTGCTGGGCCTTCACGGTGCTTTCCGAAGGCACGGTCGCGCTGGTCAGTCTGTACAGCTCGGCCGGTAGGGTGCTATCCAAGTGCGGTTCGAACACCACGTGCCCTTCGAAGTACTGCAAGCGCTCCACAAAGTACGCAATCGTGAACCCCAGCGCGGTTCGGACGCGTTCAAAGTGTTTCTCCTCGGTCAGTCTGTAGTAGTCCCGTGTGATGTACTCCACCGTTGTCCGCTCGGCGGCGTTCAACCGATCATACGCGCCCTTGGCATCCGCCGCTGTGACGGTTTGCGTTGTCTCCCGTGGACCGACCGCTGCCGCATGTGGCGGGGACAGGGCAGCTGTCAGGGGCACTTGATCTGTGTCCACCGTGTCGGCACTTGCCGTTGTTGCCGCCGCCATGGCCGTCTCCATCGGCCCCCCTTGTGCTTTTTATCATGCGAATGCGTCACAATGCACGCCCACATACCCGAAGCCGCCCTACACACGAGGGCGGGCATGCAAGTGCACGGCGCAGATGGCGTGCCTGCGCAGATTGTAGTGTCAACTCACCACGGCACACGCAACCAGCCAAACCGCGCGCGCATCGACCTGCAGCGCTCTACGTTCGACAAGCCATCCCCCGCGTACACTGGACCTAAGGACATCTTCCTCAACAATTTTGTGTGCACGGCCACGTTTGGGCCCGTGGTGCCGAACCTCGTGGCGCTCGCCAGCCTGGGCGCGGGCGAGTACACCGTGGGCCGGTGCGTCACGCTGGTGTTCCACGGCTGCAACGGGCATCTCATCGTCCACGCGCGTTCTGGAATTGTCAACATTACCGGATGCCGATCCATCGAGGCGGCGCACGTGGCGTGTTCGTCGTACATCATCCTGGCCGCGCGTACCGGCACCATTATCCATCTCGAGTCGCTCAAGGCGCACATTGTGCACGCCACGTTCAGCATCGGGCCACAGGTCAATCTGCGCCGGCTGAGCGAGCGCTACCACGGCGGCTGCCTACGTCCGACGATCATCAACAAACTGACACTGTATTCGGACAAGCCGGCGGCCACGATCAACGTGTTTCCCACGGGCATGGTGGTGTTTCAGTGCAAAGCGGCGCTTGATAATCTGGCCGAAGTAATGGACAGCGTGGCGCGCCTGGTGGCACCCTTTGTCACCGATGCCTATCTGCCCACGTCGATGCTCAAGCACCAGGACCGCGGCGGCGCACCCATTCGGCGCATGCGTCCGCTTCTCGCATCCGTGCGCTCTGAAGTGCTCGGCTGTCTTGGCGCGGCATTGCGGCTAGAAGACAACAACAATGTCGATGAGTAAACCATGGGTGATATATACGCAGTACCTGGGTGCATTGATGTTGACACGATACCATCCGTGGCAGACCATGTATCTCAAGTGAAAACGCATTTGACAACATGTCATCGTTTGTCCAAAATTTGGTTACATGGCCAGCCCGGTATCTACGGGTGACATACACCTAGTACCCGGATACATCCGTGTTAACACGATACGATCCATGGCAGACCATGTATCTCAAGGTGAAAATGCATTTGACAACGTGTACCGGTTGTCCAAAATTTAGATACATGGTCAGCCTGGTATCTACGGGTGACATACACCTAGTACCCGGGTACATCGATGTTAACACGATACGATCCATGGCAGACCATGTATCTCAGAGTGGAAATGCATTTGACAACATGTCATCGATCGACCAAAATTTAGTTACATGGTCAGCCCGGTATCTACGGGTGACATATACATAGCACTCGGGTGCACCCTATGGCGATGTGAGGTGTTGCTGGATAGACAGCCGTCGATGAACGGTCTTTTGGTTACGGACACTGTATCTCCCACCGCGGGTCGCCGACGCACATGCCGCCCGCGGCTGTGACCCAGTCGTCCTCGGAGTCTGTGACCAGTCGGATGTGCTGTCCACCCACGTATGTCCCGCCGATCCACTCAAAGGCGACGGGTGGCACCCTTGCAACCTCGCATGCGCTCCTGTGCATCCCAAACACCTTGGGCGCGTCGCGGTGATAGTATGCTTCCGCCCAATCCTCGCAAAACGCCTTGCCGCATACGTGCGTCATGACGATCCGGCACGCACGGTTGTGCAACCACTCCCTCCAGTCTTGCAAGTGGGAGCGACTGACGCGCACGTCGATAAACACGCCAGATGTGGGCGTGCGCCGCAGCACGTTTCGGTATACGTCGCCTATGAATGCACCAGGAATTAGAGGCGCGGGAAAGTGACACCCCCGCAGTGTGCGCGCCACAAGCCGCCGGACAACGGCGGCTCGGAACCGCGCCACAGATTTGTACATTGCCGTGCACGTCAGCGCCAGCCGGTGGACGTCCAGCATGCATGGCAAGAATAGAACGATCGTTCGGATTTCATCAGGACACAGATCACCGAGGGACCTGCCGGTGGCCCTTCTGGGGAGCACCGACATCCAGAAATGGGATGATGGCTGTGTGTTGTTGGAGTGGTCACACGAAACCGTGCCTTGCACATGATGCGTGGTCAGCCCGGTATCTACGGGTGACATATACCTAGCACTCGGGTGCATCGATGTTAACACGATACCATCCGTGGTGGACCATGTATCTCAAATGGAAATGCACTTGACAACATGTCATCGATCGACCAAAGTTTAGATACGTGGTCAGCCCGGTATCTACGGGTGACATATATCTAGTACCCGGGTGCATCGATGTTAACACAATACGATCCATGGCAGACCATGTATCTCGAGATGAAATGCATTTTGACAACATGTCATTGGTTGTCCAAAATTTAGATACATGGCCAGCCCGGTATCTACGGGTGACATACACTTAGCACCCGAGTACATCCGTGTTAACACGATACAATCCACGGCTGACCACGGAAAACATTCGGTAAGACCTTCGGATGGAAGACCTTCCGGGCAGACGATTCGCGATGCCTGGCCAGCCCTGTATCACGTGGCTTTAAAATCAGTATCTGGACCGCCACGTCTGCGGGTCCGGCCATCAGACCTCCAAACGCCCAGCCCGTGTCGTTGTCATGTCGTATATGCAAGTGAATGGTCGCACGATCGAGGTGCGCGGCGACGAGGTGCTGGTGGACGGCAAGGTGGTCAGCGGTGGGTCGGGACCAGAGCGCGCTGAAGTGGACACGGACGGACATGAAGAGTGCCAGGTGCGCGTGAACGACAAGGTGGTGTACGAGGCCAAGGACGGTAGCGAGCTCAAGATCATTGTGCGCATCAAGAACCCGAAGCGTGTGCGCGCCAAGGAGTTTGAGGTGGTGGTCGAGGGCGATGTGCACGGGGATTTGAAGGCACATGGCCCGGTTACCGTCAAGGGCGGCGTGGGCCGCGATGCCAGCACCCACCAAGCGGCTCTGACGGTCGGCGGTGACGTGGCCGGCGATGCGACCTGTCACCAGGGAAGCCGCGTGTGCAAAGATGTGCGCGGCAACGCCTCTGCGCACCAGGGCAAGGTGCGCGTGGAGGGAGTGCTGCACGGCAAGGTCAAACACGAGGGCCGCGGGCGGATGGGAATTCAGTCGGCGTCTGTGATTCGGAACGTCTTCTAGTATGGTTTTCCAACCCACCAACGCAGTTTGCTATTTTAAAGACCAGCCAACCAACGCGGTCTGCCCATTTATTCATTTCCCACCGCCGCTCTCGACGATAGCAGGTGAATAGAGGTGCGCAATGCTGTCCTTGTGGACCGACAGACAGATGGCTGCGTCGTGTTGCACAACGATGGGTGGGAGGCCGCGTGGCGGGTAGATGACGTGTGTCTTGTACGCGGTGATGGAGCCCTTGTCGGTGGTCCGAATGCGGACAGTGGATCCTGCCTCTTGGATTGCGAGCCCGGCAGTGATGGGTAGATAGTACGGTCCCGGTGGCACATCGGGGTCGAAGCTCATTAGGCATAGGCCATGCGAGTGCACGCGACAATCGTCCTTCATGTCGGCACAAAATGTGTCCACCGATCGACGACTGTTGTCTGCGCTCAGGTTCGCGGTTCCACTGCTGCGAAACATCCACGGCACGACCACCAGCACGAAGAAGAGCGCCGTCCAGAGTGGCCAGTGCGGCCGGATACGTGTTTCGTATACTTGACGAACGAGGGGTGGCATTGATTCGGTGAGCGCCATGGCAGCAATGAGCGTGCGTCGCCTTCTCACGTGGTGCCGAATGGTGGGTTGGATGTGTGTGTGTGGCCAGAGCTGGAAAATGGCGTCTTCGAGTTGCATTGAAGCGGAACAAGCAAGACGCCTGCGCGTGCATGCGCTGCGAAGGAATTGCCATCTTGTCATGACGGGATTGTTGAACGGAATCGCTACGCCAGCGGATGCGCTGGCCGCACTGCGCGCCGGTGTGGCGGCCGAGTTGGGGAGTGCACCGGCCAAGGTGCGCGCCCGGTTTGCGCACGTGGCCGAGACGCCAACTGATGATCCGTGCGCACTGGAGCTGGTGTACTTGGACCTGCAGCGCGCAGTAGAACTCGCGGCCGTCGACCGCGAGGCCGAGATGCGCACGGATGTGGCGCGCGTATCGGGCGAGTTTGCGAGCTACGTGCGGCAGGCGAAGAGGAAGGAGCTCAATGCACAGTCTGTGATGCGCGATCTGCAGCTGCGCGTGGCGGAACTGGAGGCGGGCGCGGCCGAGCGCGCGCTGCAGTGGCGACAGGCAGAGGCGGATTTGTCGTTGCTTCAGAACCGTGTGTACGAGCTGGAGCGGACAGACGAGATGGACCGTCGCGAGATGATGCGACAGCGCAGTGCAGAGCGCGCGCGACTCGAGGCCGAGGTGGCCGAACTCGCCATTCGAATGGGTGGTCACTTGGCTACGCATGAGAGAACAAAAGGGCTCGCACCCGATGTATTGCGTTTGGTTGGTAAAAGGAAAGTGTCGTAGCACTCCGTGTTTATTTCGTTTGTTGCGCGAGTTCGAACCCGAGTGCCGTGTGTGTGTCCGTGGGTGTAGTTGTGGAACGCACGAAATTGGCCAGTTTCATCGCTTTGGTGGAAGGACGGAACGCGGAGACCGAGGACGTGATAAACGTGTACATCGGCGTCGGTTTGCTCTTGGAGACCGATGCAGTGGGCGGTGGACCGAGCGCGTCAAACGCATCGCGCATCTCCTCGGTCATGCGTTCGTTGCGTTTGTAGAGCAGCCGTGCGTACGCCATGTCGTTGCCGTTGGCGCCCGCCGCCGCCACGATGAACATGTAGATCTGAAACATGTCTTCGACGTCGTACATGAACGCCTCGACGCGGCGATCGACGGCCTTGTCACCCGAGGGCGCCACGAATGCGCTGTACACAGCCCACAGCTCGGAGACGCCGGACGTCAACGAATAAAGCTGTTCGCCCGGGTTGTCCAGACGCAGTCGCAGCTCGTCCAGCCCTTCTGCTGCCAGCTGCGTCTGCACGGCGCACGCGCGTTTGCACTTGATGAGCGCATCCACGGCCCGATTGACGGCGGACGCAAAGTCGGTGAGCGCAAGCAGCAGTTTCACGAACTCGTTGCGCGAGGGGCACGCGTCGCCGCCCGCGTGCGAGATGCCGGCGACGACAGCGTACACCAGACGACCGAGGTATTTGGTCTTGTTGCCCCACGTGTCCGCGGCGGACACATCAGCGGCGGTGGGCGTGGCACCCGCAAGGATGCGACTCGAATCCGTGTCGATTACTAGAATGCTGGAGCACAGCGAGTCCCACGTGGCGAGCAGCGGGTGGAGGTGCATGACGGTGGCTTCGGCCAGCAGAATCAGCAGGACGTCCACGGGGCGGTGCGCCATGTACGGCTGCATTTCGGGATCCGATTGATCGATAGCCGGCAGGGCGCTGATGAGCAGCGGTCCTGGAGTGATTCTGGCTAGCACTCCGTTGGCACAGCGCGGCGAGAGGCGCTCGAGTTCGCCAATGTCGAGGCACATGGGTACGAGGCACTGGACGCATGTCTGCACCAGACGCGATGCCATGTTCTGGTGCCGACCTGCCATCTGGCGCCACCATTCGAGCTGGTAGAGTTCACGGGTAATCTGTGCGGTCAGCCCCTCGGCCTCGCTGTCGGGTCTGGCCACGAAGCGCTCTACAAACGATGCTTGTGTCACCGTGGTACGATCGTTCTCTCCCATGGTGTACGCGCTTCCACGAGTCTCGCTGTCTAACCAGTTCGTGTATTCACATAACAATGTCAGTCCGAGTCACTTGTGGTCTCCTCGTCTTCTTCTTCTTCCTCCTCCTTCTTGGTGTCGCGTCTCCGTGTAGGTTTTGCCGCTTGTCCCATCATCCTGGCGCGTGCCTGGACACGTTGGAGATGTTCAATCGACGCGGATGCGCGGTCCTTGGCAATGCGTTCGCATAGCGCGTCGAGCGCTTCCGTTAGCAGGGGTCGGTCTTGTACTGCTGGGCGCGGGCGTGCGGGCGCGGCCATGGGGAGACGTATATGTGCGTGTGTGAGTGGACGCGGTTTGCCGCACACACACATAATCTGAAAGCAAGGAACGAGATGAACGTGCGTGTTCCTCCAGAGCAGATGCGTGGCCCCTTTGATCTGGTGCTGTGCTTCAAACGTGCGTCACTGGAGATGCCCGGTGGCCGGCCTTCGATCGGGTGGTTGCTACACTGGGCATCGTCTGCGTATTCAGTGCTGAAGCATAACGCATACTCGTCGTGTTTTCGGCGCTGTGTGTCGGCCCTGAATCCGGTCGAGTCGGCGTGCCACTGCGAGCTGATGATGACGTTCCCGTGCACATGGGATCCGGAGACGAAAAAGTGTGATGCGCCGTGTGGCCACACGCACGATCGGCGCGCGGAGCCGTACCACGTGGTGATGGTGGTGGCGCGACTGGCGGGCGTACACGAAACAGAGATGGCGTCGCATTGTGGCGGCGAGTGGGTGTACTATCCGGTCTCGGTGACGCCACACGAACTGCATCGATTGCGGACGTACGTCATGTGCCTGATGTGTGCCGAGTACCGGAGGTTCAACGTGTCGATGTACCCGATCGACCCGGCGGCCGAGTCGTGGCCGCTTGACATCTGGGCGTCGTCCGCACTGGGCGAGGCGGGCGACGACTGGTTCCGCTGGGACGAATCGATTGATCGGCAGACACGCATGCGCAAAGCGTACGTAGAAGCAACCAAGGATGTACCCGAGAGCGACGTGGACACGCGCGAAGATGCACTGACGCGCGTACTGATGGACGAACTGGGACGCATCTTGCCCAACCAACGTGGTGCGTACGCCCACGCACGTTCGGTCTGCACATTCATGGCCAAGAAGGACAAGGAGGTGGAACGTGCTAAAGAGGAAGGCGCCAAGAACCCAGTGGAGTGTTTGCGTTTGGAGAAGCAGGCGTACGAGCTCACGTGCGTTCAGCTTGTGGTGGAGGCACTGTTGTTTTCGGGTGTGCTGCGGGCGACGGCGGCAGAGCCAGCCAACATGATGGTGGGCCAGTTGCGCCAGTTTCTGGCAGCCGAGGGGCGCATACTGCCGATGCCGTCCGCGGGTGCCTACAATGCGACCGTGCCCGGCGAGGGCGACAATGTACCGGACCGCGTGGTCAAACCTGTTGCACCGGGGCCAGTGGATGTGCACATGCGACAGAACCTACAGGCTTCCGTGGGAGACGAGCCACAGATAACAGACACGCAAGCTCAGTTCATTTGTTAGGTAAAGGTCGTTTATTGTTTCGGTCTGGCGGCTGCGTCTGCGCGCTGCACAAGTGTTGCCAAGCCGAGCCAGGCTACAGCCGAGGCTGGCGTTGCGCACGAATCGCGTATTCCATTTTTTGTCCATTCAGCCAGGATGGCGTCGGGTGTAGAGTCCGGTGGCAGTGCCGCCACGCATTCGAACGGATCGCGTGACCACGGGCATGTACCGGCAGCGGCGGCAGTAGGAGAGGAAGGAGGCGCGGTGGGTGCAGCCTTGCGTCGTCGGCGTTTGGTGGGAGTGGAGGGCACAGGGGACAGTGGTGGTATCTGCGCGCCTAGGAGACTTCCCATCCTTCGAGCGACAGGGCGTGGTGACCGAGGAGCGGGCGTTGCTCGCCGAGGACGACGAGTCGATGCGGCGGCTGTAGACCGCTTCCGTGAATGTCGCCCTGGCGATCCAGGGACGCAAGCAGCAGGGCCAGCACGATGGTGACCGCCATCAGGGCCAGCGAGCGCCAGTGCGTGGCGTACGTGACGTACAGGTACACCGAGTCCGTCAGCGCCAGCAGCAGCAGGAGCAGCAGGATCAGAAACGCGTAACGACGACATAGAGTCGCGTGGCGACCAGGAGCGTCAGGAACAGAAAGCAAACCAGCTGGTAGTCTTCGGGGACGGCGATGCGCGCGAGAAACGTCTGCAGGTACGACGGGTCTTGTTCGATGGTGTAGCTGCGCTGGCTGGGGCGCATGTACCGCCGCGGATCAGACAAGGTGCAAATGAACGAATAAAAGAAAAAGAACCGGTCACTTCATTTGGCCCCTCTCTCCTTCGCGAGGGAGCTCATCACACGTGCACATAGTGCCATGTCGCTTGGACCTAGCTTTGGCGCGGGAGCGTCGATGGTGGTGCGATGTGCAGCCAGGACAGCACGCGATTTGGCCAGCCAGTGGTTGAGGCCGTCGTGGAGTTGGTTGCAGATCCTGGGATCGGGCGCCAACAAACGCTCTACCCACCCCGTCGTATCGATCGTGACGTTGGTGTCTTGCGCCGCCTTTGCGAGCTCCGCGTACAGCTGGCCGGGCGGCTTTGGGTCCGCTTCGGGTTCGCGGAACGCCTGGAGTTGGTTGATTTGCACGCGGGCGCGGTAGGCTACGGGGTCGGATGCTGAATCGGCGTGCCACTGGGCCACGTGGCGCAAATGCGACAGCACGACCGCAATGTCCACCGACGAGCCAGTGCACACGCGGTCCGCGGTGTACGCCAGACAGTGCTCCTCGTACTTCTCCGCCAGGCGGTCGAGGTCCGCGCGTCGGAGATGCACGGATGTCATCACCGCAGCGCGGTGCTGTGCCCCCGCCACCAGCGGTGCAATCCCTTCGCGGATGGCGGTTGACGGGATATACGCCATGAGCTGGATGGGCGGGAGGCACGCCACGCGCGGCCATGCGGATGGCGGGATGGGCGGGGCATCGCAGTTGATGCGTTGCAGGAGGAACGCAGTTAGGCGCTTGAGCGTGGCGGTGTTGTTGGCGTCGTGCGTTCGGATGGCGGCGGCCACGCGTGCGTGGTAGGAGCGCAGGCCGGAGATGGCGCCGGGTTCGTACCACCGGCGCCGACGCGGGTCGCACCCCGAGTGGTCGCGGACTTCTCCGAACGGTGGCGTTGTACCGTCACTGTCGGCGAGGCCGAGCAGTGGGTAGTTGGACGCACTGGCGATGCGATGCGGTTCGAGTGCCGCCATGATGGCCAGCGTAGGGCAGGTGTCCACGCGCGCGCGCTTGATTTCAGCCAGCACGCGATCGACATCCTGTCCGCGGATACACTCGCGAACAAGCGAGACGAGTTCGTCGCCCATTTTCCGGTCGTCGCGTTCCAGCAGGCGTTGGATGGTCGCGCCCATCGGGATGGCTCCGAATCGTGTCCATGCGCGGGCCACGACATCCACCGGCGGTCGGCTGTTCCGCAGTTCGGATTCGAGCAGGGCACGGATTCGCGTCTTATAGTCCGGGTACTCGTTGGGCGGCGCTCCTAGCGGCGGCGATCGATAGTAGGGTCGGTCGATCGACTTGAGAACGGTTTCTAGGTCCCCGCCGTTGTGTCGTGGCTTTGGTTCGCCGGTGGAGGCTGTAGCAGCCGCGGGAGCCGAGCCGAACGACTCGTCCACCAGCTTCTCATCATCATCGTCGTCGTCATCGACGCCCGTGACAGCGATATGTCCACCGCCACCATATGCGTACGCGTCACTGAGGAACGGGTCCGGGTATGCATTCATCACGGCGGCGCGCGTCGGAAGACTTGGATGAATGGCGTACGCGTGCATGCTAGAGCGCCCGCAGTGGACGCTGCGTCGGCCGATGATGGCGTGGGTGTACCCGTTGCGTGTGTGCAGCAACATACCGACGGACGCCACCATGCAGGCGGCGCTGGGACGCATCGCAAAGGCGATGGGTGCATACGCGGCGGTGTCTGGAATCCTCGGCGCGGACGAGCCCTTTTCGTACGGCGTGGCACTGACCTGCGCCGCCACACTGTACCTGGGCACACTGTTCTTGTTGCGCAAGTGGCTTCCGCCGCAGCGGCTGGTGTTGGTGGGCTCGATCGGTCCGTGGGTGGTGGGCACCATTTTCCCGGGCTCGCTGGCGTCGGTGACGGGCGCGGCCGTACTGCCGCTGCTGGCGGTGCTCTTTGTGCCCACGGCCAACGACCGGGTGGCGCCGTTCGTGGGCGCGGTGCTGGCGGCGTATCCGGTGCCGCTGCCGTTTCTGGCCGAGGCGCTGGGCCTGATGGCGCTGCTGTTGGGCGCACTGGCATCTGCCGCGCCGCCCGCGGGCGCATCGGCCGCCGACCTGCAGCACTGGAGCAAGGCGTGGGTGCAGGCAGTGGACGGCGTCAACGGGCCCGACTACATTCGCCGCTCGCTGATGATGGCCACGTGCCTGATGATGGCGGGCGATTCGTTGCGCCGCGCGCCCACAGAGCTGCGCCCCGTAGCCGGGGTCGTGAGTCTGGTGATGATGGCCACGGCGCTGATCACGGCGTACAAGTTTGCGGGACCCCACCCACAGCGCGTCATTTGGACCAGCGCGTTCGTCAACCTGGGCGTGCAGAGCATACGTCCGCTCGGTGGCTTGTCTACCATTGCCACCACTATGGGCACGGCCTACGTGGCCATCTCCAACCTGATCGACAAGCGCGACGCGTTGTCGAAACGCACCATCAATTCGGCCCTGCATCTGCTACTGTGGTCGCTGTGCTTTTGCGCGTGTGTCCTCGTGGCCACCACCCTCTCACGCGGACTGGATGGCGCCCTCTACCCAATGGCCATTCTGGTGGATTAGTTACCCGTTTACTGTTTCATGTTGCGCAATACAGTAAAGAGGGGATCATCGCTGGGCAGTACGGGCTGTGCGGGGAAGTAGGCACGCGCCTCCTGTAGCGTAGCTCGGCCGGAGCGACGCAGGATGTCGGTGACGGCGTGCGCGGCCGCCGTCTCGAGATTGGCGCGCGGTGGCGCCGCGAGCCCTGCAATATCGGCTGCTGTGTGCACGGGGCCGTTGCGTGGACAATCGAGGATGCGCCGATGGACAGCGCGGATGGCCGCAGGGTCGTCGTCGTCTTCGTCGCACGTGCCAAATGGACCCACCACGTTCAGGACGAGCGATAGCAGGATGTATGCCACTGCCCACGTGTCACAGTCCGTAGAGGACACAGACGACGGGCTGTCGTTCTGGATGCAGTCGTGCGCCTCGGGTGGCAGCGTATCCCAACAGCCGAACCCTCCGCCCACACGTTCACTCCGAACGGCGGAACCCCAATCGCCAACAGTGACAGACACGTTGTTGTCGTTGTCGGTCAGACGGAGCAGTACTTGGCGCGGATGCAGGTCCATGTGCCGCCAGCGCGCACGATGCGCGTTAATCATGGCGTCGATCAGAGAACACGCGATAAAGTCGATAGCCGCCGGCGTCAGCGGATCCGACGCCCGTGTGACGTCGTGCACCGAGCACGTGGCACGTTCCATCACGACACAGGCGGCACGCGCCGCGAGTTCGCGGGAGATACGTGGGTGGAGCTCGGGTGCGCAACCGATGCGTAGATCATGCATCGTTTGCAGCTCGCGCGCGACGAGCCACACGATGCAGCTTGCCGAAGGTGCATCGCTGACGGTCGCGCCCGCGTTGGTAGGCCGCAGCGGTGCATCGTCGGCAATGCCGTCGACGCGTAGGTACTTGATCACCCAGCGCGGCGACAGGACGTAGACGTTGCCCTGTGAGCCCGAATCGAGCAGCGAGTGCTCTTTGCACTCCACCAGCGCCATCACCGACTGGCGCGCCTTGAGCACGTCTTCGAACCGGTGGAACGCCATGCGACAGAAGGACGATGGTTTTTGGAGTTGTGAATTTTGCGCTTTAAGGCCACAACATAGCGACCGCAGAAACTCAGTCTTCAAGCGGAAGACCTTCGTCGTCTTCGGGGGCGGAGGCGGGCTCATTCGCGGGTGCATCCACATTCGTAAACGTGACCGTCGCCTGCGGGGCGAGCAGGTCTGCTTCGCGGTGGTGGTGGTGGTGGTCATTGGGCGCGATGTTGCTCTCCATAGGCTCGCGCCTGCCCCAGCCCGAAGGGCGCGAAATCACCCTCCGTTCTGCAGCAGCGGTAGTAACCGCGGGCCGTCGCGCCCGCGTAATGATCCGTCGCGGAGGGGTTTGTTGGCGCTGCTGATCGCGTGGCGGATGAGGGCGCAGCGAAACCACGGGAAATGATTGCACTTGTTGCTGCTGTTGCTGCTGTCGTGGCGTGGGCGGCGGTGTTGTACGTTTCTGTCGAATCGGAGAGCGCGAGCGGGACCGACTCCTCGCGGATGCCCGGCGTCGAGGCGGAGACCGGCGCAACGGAGACGGTGAACGCGGCCGCCGTTCGACGGGCGCCGATGCTGCCGTGCCACTGCCCCGTCTTGCAGCAACGGGACTCCGGGACCGGCTTCGGTCACGTGGTTGGCGTTGGCGCGCGAGGGGGAGCGATGGCCGCGAATGGTCTCCGTTGCGCACGTCCCATCGGCGGCGCGTACAGTGTTCGCCGCACGACAAGATCACATTCACTCTGGGAGACGCAGGACACGCATACATCAACACACGGACCGGAACACCCTGTCATCACACCCGTATCGACGCAGGATGTCCACCGCGCGCAGCATGTCGTCAGGTGTGTTCATGGTTGCGAATGTGGGGATATGGGGGTGCACGCAGACGTTCTGTGCAATTGAACGCTGTCGATTGCCGTTGTTGCGAGCATGCATTGAATACACAGCACACGGCCAATGTCCATCGCGGCGGTGTTTTCGGTGGACGCCGAGTCGCTCGGCTTGTACGGAGACATATTTGCTGTGGGCGTCTCGGTTCGGGAGTGTGACACGAACAAGGAAATCGATTCCCTCTACGTCGGGTGTCCACTGGCTACGGTGGATGGATACCGCCCGGACCATCCTTCGATCAAATGGCTGGAAGAGCACGTGCTGTGCGTTCTCCCCCCGCCGACGTGCACGACCGCACGGGAGATGCGCGACCAGTTCTGGGCCTTTTACGAGAAATGGAAGGCAGCGGGCGCGACCTTCGTGGCCGATTGTGGTGTTCCGGTGGAAGCAAACCTGTTCCGCCGATGCGTGTTGGACGACGAGAAAACGCGCTGCTTCCAAGCCCCCTACCCGCTGCACGAGCTCGGCACCCTGCTGTTGGCACACGGGAAGGACCCGATTGGCACGTACCCTCGCAAACCGGACGAACTCCCAGCCCACCATCCGCTGAACGACGCCCGCCAGAGTGGTCGGCAGTGGATCGAGCTTCAGTGAAATACAGAAATCGGTGTATCATTTGGTTGCACGTGTGTTGTATTTGAATCACATATCCCCGTACTCCTGCATGTCGTACCCTTCCCCGTCTTCGTCGTCCAGTCGCGCGCGCCTGACCGTCTCTTTCCGTTCGGTCTCTCCCTTGTCGTCTGTAAACTCCACGCGCTCAATGGGCGGCAGATTGGTGCTCGGGACAACGGCTTCCGTGCAGGGTTGTACCAGGCTGTGTTTCTTCGGTTCGGCTTTCGTCTTTGCTGTCATCGGGTCGGGTGCCGAAAAGCGTGGCGCACGCGTCCGCGATTTGTCGCTGCGGCTGCGCCGCGTATCCGCAATCGCGGCCGCTGAAGCGTACGTGCTCGTGGGGCTGAGAATGCCGGTGTTGCGTTTACTGGGTGTGCCGGACATGGGTTCAGAGACGCGCGAGGGCGTTGAAGTTGCCGCGATACACACGTCTCCAGTTGGGCGGCGCGTGTGTGTTCATAAAGATGGTGAACAGCGAAAGGGCTGGCGCAAAAACTGTAAGCATGCATGCGACTCGGAACTCACATTCAAAGAGGATGGTCGCGCGATCGTCGCACCCGCTGCGTTTGCCGCTGTAGGTGTAGCCAGTGATGTTGCCCGTCGACTTTTCGACGACAGGTTCGTACTCGTACGCGATCATCTGGCGCTTGAGTTCGTCGAGATCGGCGCGCGTGCCCACGAACGGCGCCGCGAATGCCACCGACTTGAGGCGCATGAACTGGCGCAACTTGTCGATGGCCACGCGCTTGCGAGCGTGTGTCAGGATGAACCCGGGCCGCTTGTTTTGCTTGGCCTTGTCGTCCGAAAACACAAACACCGGCATGCGCAACAGCATGTCGATTTCGTGCGTCAGGCCGCGGCACAGCGCGTTCGAGTGCGTCTGATCGAGATTGGCTTCGGCAAAAATGGCCACCGTCGCTGTGGCCAGGCACGGGTGCGTGCGAACACATGCGGCCAACGCCTCGGCCACCGTATTGACTTCCTGGTCTGGCTCCAACACTGTGCATGTGATTAGGCAGACAAGGGAAACGGTGACATACAATGCGAATCCATATCTCCACAGGCCAGGATCTGTACGCACACGCACACGCATGTTTGAGGATCTGATGGAGGAGGTATTGCTGGCGGACGATCACAAGCGGCTGGGTGAAATGGTGGAAATGTGCAAGACGGAAGTGATGCGCCAGCAGCCGGAACAAGGCGCGGCACTACTCGCGCCGCTCAACACCACCGCATCCATTGGCGCACAGCGTTACACGGTGCTGGCATGCATGGCATACTCGGCCAACATCGAGGCCCATGTGCGCGAGCGCAGCGACCCGGTGCGCTTCGATCCGTTTTTTCGGATGTTGCGCGACCAGCTGCACGTGCTCGGGTTCCGCGAGTGCGAACTCGGCGTGCCCGCGAGCACCGACCGCCCGCCCGTGTACACTGACTGTCTCCACTTTGTGAACGTCATGTGCCTGTGCTACAAGCTGCGCTTTGACTATTTTGGGCGGTGGGGTGCAACGGTGAAAAGAAGGGGGTGACTTACCACAAACGTTTCGTCCTGGAAAACGGCGATCACCCAGGCGGTTTTGGAGTCGCCGCCGCCCGATGGGTCGATGCCCACAGCGATAAAGGGAGCCGGGTTCTTGAGTTCGATTTGCGTGGCAAACATCGTCGTGATATCGGCCTTGTCAAAGAGGCTCGTGTCTTCGCGCGAGGCCATGCCCGCCAGCTCGCGCTGATAGATGGCCTTGTTGCGTCCATAGAGCATGCGCATGATGTCGGCCTTCTTGGGGTCGGCCTTGTGTGCCAGCGGGCGCACCAGGCGGTGTGGGCAGCCGGGTCCTCCAGGGCAGTAGGAGCACGCATCCGTGCGCACAGACGCACATACGGGCTTGCCGTCCGGCCCGCGCAGATTCACAAGAGTGCAGAAGACGCCGTCCACGCTGGTGGGCGACGTGATTGCCCACAGCACGCGCTTATCCACGAGCACCATGGGTAGGATAACGTTGTAGAAGTAACGATCGGGCACGAACCATGCTTCGTCCACGATGATCAGGTGTGGCTGTAGACCACGCGCGGCATTTTCTTCTTTGGATTTCGCATAGACTACGGACGGGAGGGTGGTGCGATGGGAAGCGCCACGCGGCCACACCTTGAGCTGCTTTTCGGATTTCTCCGTCATCTCGGACCCACCGGGCAGCATGCTGATGAACTCGTACGCCTTGTCGATCAGCATCGACGTTTGGCGCTGCACCATCGCAAAGATGCCCACCACCAGCTGCCGCTCTGGTATGGCGTATAGCAGTGCGGCCAGCACCATCGACACGGCGGCGGTCTTGCCGTCGGAACGCGCGGCCACGAACGCCGAAAACGACATGACGTCCGTCACATCGTGTCGTTTCTTGATGAGTTCGGCGTTCCTATCCCAATCCGTTCCGTAGAGCAACGGAAACAGAGACGCAATACAGCCGGCCTGGAACTCGCTCTGCTTCACGGACGGGTGTATACCGCGCGGGCCATCGCCCATCTTGCGGATCGCCGCCTTGATCTTATCCACCGCATCGTCACCCGCAAAGCGCGCATGCGTCTCTTCACACTCGTCATCTTCGTCGCCGTCTTTGTACTGGAGCGAGAACCCGGCTTCGGACGCCGTGCGTTTCAACCGGCTCTGGATGAATACTTTGAGTAGCACAAGTGACATCCGGCTTTAAAACGACGATACGTGCGTGACCGCGTAATGTACAGAGAAACTTGGTAAGTGACGACAGTACACACACGCACATTCTCGAATACCGGCTGTTGTTTTACAAATGGAGGACCACAAGTGCCGTGTGTGCAAGCACTGGTTGCTGGCTGCAATGCGACTACAGTGCGGTCACTCGATGTGCTACGATTGCACCACGGTCGAAACCACGTGCGCGGTGTGCAATGTCAAGATCGCGTCGATAGCCGTGGATCACACGGCACGCGACAACGCCCGCGTTGCCGGTGGCGGTGAAGCGGACCGCGAGTACGGAAACTGGCTAAGGCTGCGCGATCTGAGGACGCGCGTGTTGGTTGACGCAATGACCGGAACCATCCTGTCCGAGGGCGAAGTGGATCCAGACCTTCAGCTAGCAGTGGTGCGTGTGTTGAGCATTGCCGAGGCCTCCAAACGCACGGTGTCTCCGATTTCGTTCTCCGCTCGCAACACGAACGAAAAGTTTGGCGTAGGCTTTGTGTACTTCAAGTGCAGCGGGCTGATCGATGGCTACAGCGCTGTACCCGACTGTGCGCCACGGCCTCTGAGCGTCCGCGTCCCCACGGGCGTCTACGTGGCATTCGCCATGCCATTGCCACTGGAACCAGCTCATTCCTCGCCGTCACTGGCACTGCCGCCCGCGCGACGCCAGCGTAGCAATAGCCCGTGTGGCGGATACGATGATTAAAACAAACAAGAATGCGGCATCGCAAAACGTTTATAAGTTAGATCCCTTTGCTCCCTTCTCAATCATCCGAGAAGGCACGCTTGAACGTGGGCACCCCATCCTTGTCCTTCTTCATCTTGAGCATCTTGACGGACCAGGCGTGCGAGTTGGCGGGCATGTGCTCCGCAAAGTCGATTGCGTTCGTCAGCAGGACATCGGCCAGGTTGTCGGACGGCTGGCCCTTGGCGATGGGCATGAGCCATGCGCCCGGAATGCCCTGCACGGTGCCATTGTCCAGATCGTCCAGCGCCGCCACGATGACCTTGGCCACAGGGTTCGCGCGACTCGGGCGGCGGCACCACTCGATATCGCGCGCCTGCAGCGCCACCTTGTTGCGCACACACTGCCAGTTGTCCTGTGCATGCGGGCCCTGGTAGTAGTGCGGCGCCTTCTGAGACAGCGCCTGCACCACGGGCCCATCGCTGCGCAGATCAGAGGACGCAATCACCACCGTCTGCGCCGGCGGGCGCTGCTGAGACAGCGGAGGGATGACCACCGACGTGCCACTGGTGGCCATGCCAGGACGATGCTGTTGCATCATCACCTGCATCTGTTGCTGTTGCGCAAGTCGGACGTTGGGATTGTCATTCGAGGCCACCACCACGGGAGGCGGGGTCTGTTGCTGCTCCAGCTTGCGCAGCTTGGGTGCTTGCGCAAGGAAGCTGGCCGCACGGCCCATCAGCGCGCTCATGGCCGCAGGGTCGTTGCTCATCGCACGGTCCAGAATGTACTTGGTCATAGGGTCGGCATCATCCGCCGCCGTCACTGCCTTGAAGAGCGACTTGTACGCGTCCACCAGCGCAGGGTCGAGCACGGGCTGTTGTTGAGGCTGCGCTGGAGGCTGAGCCAGAGCTTGCGCGGCCTGTTGTTGCTGTTGCTGTTGCTGCTGCTGCTGTTGCTGTTGCTGCTGCTGCTGTTGCTGTTGTGCAGCTGCAGCAGCTTGCTGTGCGGCTTGCTGTGCGGCAGCCTGTTGCTGTTGTTGCTGCTGAAGCGCCATCATCTGTTGAACCTGCAGTTGCAGCTGCTCGTTGGTGACGGGCACGGGCGCCGCCGGGATCGCGGCGGTCAGGAGGGCAGGGGCGGTGTTCGTTGCAACCGGCTGTGTCGGTGCAGCAGCAGCAGCGGCAGCGGGCGTAGGGACAACGTCCATGGGGGCAGCGGTGGCAGAGGCAGGCGGAGCAGGAGCGGCAGCCGCAGGAACGGGCGCGGCGGGAGCCGCAGCGGCGTTGGTGGTCGCAGCAGCAGCAGCAGCAGCCGTGGTCTCCATGGGAGCGACTGGGTCTGTGGTGATCTTGCGCTCTGTGGACGTGTCGTCACATACGTCCATATTTGCACGTGTGTCAGGCACGCTTGCTTGCACGCGTTCCGGTGTGGGTGGAGATGGGAGCGGCGCTTGAAGTGGCACCGGTGCAGGCGCGGGTGCGGCCGGAGTCGGTGCCGAGGCGATGGTGGCGGTGGCCGCGTGGTAAAGAGCACTCATGGGCATGCGTAGCACTGTTTCCAGGAGCGATGGCCCAGCACCGGGCGTGTTAAAGATGGATGCAAACGGATTCTTCTGTGCCGTCTGTTCGGTCGCAGCCGACGTGGCACTCTCCGCGAGCGCAGGCGTGGCTGGACCGATCGCACTCTTGAGTGCAAACACCTCTTCATGTGCAACAACAACAGGTTTGGGATCGGTTTCTTTCGTTTCGACGGGTTTCGCTTCTTCTGCCTTCTTCGCTTCCTTCTCCTTTTCCTCCTCGGCAGACGCAATGATCACGAACCCCTCGCTGGAGATCTCGGTAAAACACAGGTTCGGATCCACGGGTTCGTCGGCCGCCGAGGCAGTGATCACGCAATCCGGACGCGCGGGCACGCGGCACACCGACAGCTCCAGCGCGCGCGCCGGGCTGGTTCGGCGGTCGTGTGTGAGCGAAAGCCCGCGAAGGGTGCCGTCCTGGATGCCTTGCTCGACACGGTCCGCCGCAGGGCAGTTGGCACGGAGACGAAACTCGCAGCGCACGTACGGCGGCTCGTCAAACGACGCCGTGATCACGCGCCCAATGGGTTCATCCGACTCGCCGTTGACGATCGAGTGGCTCCGGTCGAGCGGGATGTTCACCAGCCGTCCGTTGGACTTCCAGTCGGCCAGGTCCGTCGGCGTGGGCTCGCGCTCCGGGTGCATTGATGCACGTCCGATGCAGTACGCAATGCCTCGGTAGACAGGGCCACGCAGATCAAACGTAGGGTAGCCCGTGTAGAGCTTGCTGTCCAGCGGCACGTGCGCAGTGCGCGGGTTGGACATTCGTCCGTCCGCGCGGTCCGTGGCGCCCACAACCACCGGCGCGGCCGTCGATTCAGGCGTGGCCATGTAGAGGGGGTCCGCAGCAGTGTGATGAGACAAAGTACAGAATTTTGTGCGGGTTCCACATACGGCACTCGTTTGCGCGTATGTATGTGCGCTCGCGTGGTGTTATCTGTGGGCACACACGCGCGCGAATGGCACAGCAGCGTTTGGATTCGTTGCGCTGCGTGGTGCTGCTGCGTCATGTAGAGCAAACCGCGGCACTGATTGAAAAGCGAGGACCAGCTGGCTGGCTAGATGTCATTCGCGAGGTGCCGGACGTGCATCCCGGAGAGACGCGGAACGACGGCCGGCTGTGTGTGCGCATGGTGCGCGCGGGCGTGCCACTCGAGACGGCGCTGGACGAAATGGACGCTGCGGATGGAGCCAACCTGCTGGGACAAACGTTCCTGTTGCTTCACGCCCTTCAGTCCGGATACAGTCTCGTTCACGAGCGCCCGCTACTGCGCTGTTTCTCCGTCGTTGACATGGAGCGCAAAAGCCCACCGACGCTAACAGCAGTGTTTCCGTCTGTCCAGCTGAGCAAAGGAGACACCTGTTTGGCTATGCAAGTGAAGGGCGTGGCGCGCGTGTTTATCAGCGATCTCGCGTGTTCGCACGTCGATTGTCCGCTGGATCCGGCTCCACGCCGCACCCTAGCCGACGTGGCGCCGCCAGCCCCGCCGGTCGCCACCACCGCCACCGGACAGCGTGCGCTGGACAAGGCCGAGCGCACCGAACTGTTCAATCTGCGTATGGTGACGTACCTGGTGCGCGGGCTGTGTGCGTTCCTGTACAGCGCACGCTCTTCACCGGGGACAAACCTGCCACCGTCGTCCAGCGAGTGGCGCCGCATTGTGAACCAGTGGGCGGCCGAGCTGGATGACGCATTGAAACCGTACCTGGATGCGGCCGCCAACGCGGCGCGAATGATCGGTGCACCGGGACGCCCCGTGGATGTGATCGGCGGCGCCAAGGGCAAGTGTGTACTCCCGTGCCAGGGAACGTTTGTTGGGCTGGAAGTGGAGTTCCTGTGGCGCCCGCTGCTGGAGCTGCACCTGCGATCGCGCACCCCGCATGCCGCGGGCCGTGTGCTGGGCGCCGACTGGGACGCGTACACGTCCGCCAAAGAGGATCGCAATTTCAGGCTCGACGTGTTCCTGCGACTCGGGTGGGTCTACATGGCTCTACTGACGAACTCGGTGCGACTGGCCACCCCTAGCACGCGACTCGCCACATCGGGCGATGCAAACGTGCTCGTGGTTCCGAGTCAACCCATGGCATAGATTAATTAAAGATCATTTCATTCACGCAATGACAGTGACTCGATCCGCATCGATCATGGCGCGGAACTGCGAATCCAGCGCCATAATGTAGGCAGGGATGAGCGAGTTGCGCTGCTGGTCGTTCCGGTCCTTGACGGCGAACGTCTTGGACAACCGCCCGCCCTCGATCACGTGCCAGCCGTCCGCAGACCGGATGGCGTTGCGCACCTCGCACGCGCATCCGGTGCCCAGCGCCGCTTCGTAGACATCAACGGCGCGCGGCTTGGGTGCGTGGATCGCCCCGCGCCACAGCGGCTTGGCAGATCCAGGGTTCACGGTGATGAGGATTGGAGTAGCCGTAGTTACAGGGGCAGCAGCGGCAGCCGTTGGCGCTGCAACCGGGGCAGGTTCGTGATTTGCTGTAGAAGAGGAAGACTCAGCATTCGGCTTCGGTCGCTTGGCCGACGCGCGCGGCTTGGGGGTGACCACGGCAGGGGCGTCTGTCATGGGCGTGTCCGTGAGAGGCGTGTCCATTTTCCACAAGAGTGCGTGGGGATGCGCGCGTGTAAAGACATCGATGGAAATGCATACGTTTTAAAAAGATACAAGGTACACACTATGCGTGCAGAACTAGAGTGACGGGATTCCCAGCGTGCGCAACTTCAAACAGGCCTGGTGCGCGTCCTCCGTCGTAGGGGATGCGCCGGCGGCCGTCGGGCAGCACAGGATCCACGTAGATGCCATCCGTGAGCGCAGTGACGCGATGGCCGCCCAGCCACACGTGCTCGTGATGCGCCAGTTGAACAGTGATGCGTTCAGGTCCGTCCGAAATCATCGCTTCTGTCGGCGCTTCGCTGGTCGTTCCGGGCATGGCGGTTTTCGGGAAACACCACCACTGTCCGTGCGCTCGGTGCAGGCGTTTGGAGTGTCGACAGCGTCTCCACATGGGCGTTTTTTCGGTTTGGAGCGCGGCTCTGGAGGAATGCGGCGCATTGGACCAGCGGTATCAAGGAACTCCGTAATCTTTGCCAGGAAATCCACGCACCACTCCTCGGCACCGAACCGCGAAATGCGGTCGGCAGTGCACCACACCACGTGAATGCCCTGCAGCGGCGTGCGCGGATCGTAGCGACCGTCGCGTCGTGTCATGGCCAGTGAGAGCACGGCCTGGGCGCGCGCTTGGTTGACGGGCGAGTTGGGCACGTGCTTGAAGGGCGAGCGGAACGTGCCGTGTGGCTTGGTGAACCTGCCCTCGTATCCCGTCTTGATCTCCACGACCATCAGTTTCCGCAACCGCGTATCAAACACCACCAGATCCAGTCGCGTCAGCAAACTCCAGTCGCGCACGAGCACGGGCAGCTGGCTTTCTAGCAGTCGCCAACCCCAGTGCGCAAACTGGCGCACCAGTCGCTTGACGTACGGTTCTTTCGTTTGCGGCGCAGGCCCGCGTCGTCTGGCCCAGTCGACGTGCTGCTTCAGTCCGTGGTCTACCGCCCTGCCCTTGGCAATCGCCTTGGCATTTCGCAGCGCACCCGAATGCTGATCGCCACTGCAATCGCTCCCAGCGAAATGATTCTGGAATACGTGCTCTTCCAGAAACGCATGAACGCCCTGGTTCACCATGGAAGACAGGAGCAAACTAGGAAACATACAGAGTAATCACATAACGCGCTTTACAAACTCGGAGTCTGTTTTGTCAGTGTGGCGCGCAGGGACCCGGTCTTTTCGCCCAGTTCGTTCATTTTACCTGGTTCGCGTACTGGATCATTGCCTCCGCTCGGTTTCGATGGCTTGGGGATCGTGATGCTGGGCTTCTTTGCTGCACCACCTCCGCCCGTAGTCTTGCCGGCCTTGAGACGCGCCACCTCCATCTTCTTTTGTTCTTCCTTTTCTTCCTTGATCAGCTTCGCCATTGGCTCCTGCATGATGGGATCCAAACGCTCGCGCGTGAGGTCCTCGAGCGCAATGCCGCGCGCAGCGGAAATGTACTCTTGCGACTTCTCAAACGTGATGCGTCCTTCTTCGTACATCTCGCGAATGGCAAACACGTCGAGGACCGCGCCTAGACGGATCGTGAGCAGTTTGCGCCGGTACTCGTTCCCTTTTCCACTCTCGCTCGTGGCATCTGCATGGCGCACAAGTTCGGACTCGTCCTCGTTCGAGTGCGGTTTCTCTGTGGTAGTGAATGTGCCACTCTCCTCAGCGGGCCCTTGGGAGAACGTGACACGACCCAGCTGTTTGGCGTGCCTCGCCCTGCCCTCCTCATCATTGCGCACCAGATCGTCGATGTGCTTCACACCTTCGCGGATCTGGGTGCGCATCTCCTCCGCACGCGCGCGCTGCGATTCGTCCGTAGGTTCAGTCGGCAGTCTTCCTTCCTGATCCGCGATCGCGCGTTCGCCCGCCTCGCGAAACACCTTTTGCTGCTCCGTCTCCTTCTTCTTCTTCTTTTTCTTTCCCTTCTTGTCATCCACCACACTCTCAAGCAGTTCGTCTGACACGGGTTTCGCCGTCATATCCACACGCCCCGTCTCTGGGTTGCGATCCAGCACCACCTGCGGCCGGTCGCGCAGATAGCCCGTGGCTGGATCTTCAATGCCCAGGAACCCATCCACTGTCCCCGCCCTCTTCTTGTGTCCATTCGTTGGTGCCTTCCCATCTGTCAGTGCCTTCCTCTTCTTGTTTGTCTCCCTTGGTCTCTTCCCACTTCCTCTCCTTCCTCCTTCCTCCTCGCCCTCCATCGCCTCTGTTCCATCGTTTCGCAACGCACCCGTGTACGCCCCGTCGCGACACACATCCGTCAGCACGTCAAAGATGATCACGAGGGTGGCGGACCACGCAATACACGTGAGCCGAAACGTCTGAATCAGCGCCGTCTGTGTCACGGCGCCCGAACGGCCGTCGCCCCACAGCGTCGCCGGGATCTGGAACACACGCGCAATGTCGTTTTCGATCTGAATGATCGCGGCCTGCAGGTCGGGCGGTGCCTGCGCCAACGGTGCCGACGCAATCGACTCGTTCACCGGCAACGGCACCAGGTTCGGCTCGTGCGTGATCGCAAACTGCATCGTGCCACTGTCCGAGTCCATGTATGCGCCCTCGACGTGCAGCCCCGGCGGCATGCGATGACGGCCCACGCGATCGACGGTGCGCATCTCGGCTGCGTATGTGTCGCGCGCCGACTCCATCATCACACGCGCCGCCACCTCGCCCAGTCCCGTGGTGATGTGGTCGTTGTACACACCATAGTCCATCGACTGCACCTGCTGCGCCCCCGTCTCCTCCTTCACTTCGCGCTGCTGGAAGATGGTCGGATCGGCGTTGCGAAACGCCGCCTGTGCACCGGCGCGCATCAGGTGCGCCACGTAGCGCCAGTTCTTGAGGCACGGTAGCAACGGCGAGTCCAGCAGCCCGCCCAGCCGTGGCCGCGACAGCTCAAACACCGCCACGCCCGACAGCGGCTGCTCGTCCGTCGGCGCCATGTCGATCGCCTGCTTGATGATGTACAGCGAGCGTCCGTCGATCGTGATGCTGTGCCAGATGCGTAGCATCAGCGGGTCCACCACGCTCGGCAGGCGCGTGAACGGGTCCACGGCCACGATTGCGATGCCATGCATGTGCAGGTACTTGATGAGCGCCGCGCCCAGCGTGCGGAACGCCACGCGCGCATTGATCAGCTCGCGCGGCTTCCACCCCTCGCCGCTGATGAGCATCTCGGCGCCCAGCGTGCCCTGCACGATGGCGTTGCACGACGACGCACACCCCGTCGACGAGTTCCAGAAACTGGAGAACTGGCGGAACTGTGCGGGTGGAATCATCGTCCACGGACTGCGGTCCGCGCCGCGCTTGATGCCATTAGGATCCTCGTCGATCACCACACGCGCTTGGCTCACCGCCATGACGATAGTGTGCGCGTGGTATTCCAGTATCTGGTTGCACACAAACTGTGTTGGTCATACATATGTGATTTACACGTCTACGCAATCATGCACGCGTAGACCCGATGGCGGCGAGGACGGAAGAGAAGGACGATGAACATGGGCTTTTCTATTCGCTCGGTGGCGATCTGGACTACAGCGATGACAACGAACCGCCTGTGGACAAGCGACTCCGAATGACACAGGCTGCTGCTGCCAAAGCGATGGTGGAGCTCCTGAGCTCGTGTTCCGCTCTTCACAAGGGCACCGGCGCCGCGGCCATGCCCGAGTTTGCGTTCATTTCGCACGTGATGCCTGGTATCCTCTTTCTCAACGCTGCCGTGGAAGTCCCGATGCCAAGCTGGACGGTCTTGAAGATGCGACTCGGCGCGGTCATGGACATGGTGCACCAGGTGGAGGAGCAGGGCGCATACTGGTCATACAAGGAGATGCTCCTCATCCTGACCCATTTGCGAAAGGTTGCAAACGCCGAGCAAACGCAAGGGATACCAGAGGCGGAGCGGACGAACTACCTGTTCATGAACCCTGACGGGCGCGGTCCGCTGAAGGAGAAGGACGCTCCGGCCAACCTCTACAGCAACGCGGTGCTCGTCGCCGCTTGTGCAGCCGAGTTCCTTCGACACATCGAGTTCAACTGGATTGACGAGCCGCTGAGAAATCTCTTGCCACCGCACTTGGCGAAACACGGCAGAGGGTACGCGAGCTTGTCGCTGACGGATCATGCCGTGCGCGCCTACTTTGACATCTCGACGCTGCTGCCACAGACGGAATCTGCGACCCGTAGGCTTACGGTTGACCAACAAGAGATGATCAGAGAGGCGCGGCTGGCGTTGCGTGGCGAGGTGACAGAAACTGGAGCCGTCGCAAAGGCGTTCGATCGCCTGAAGGACGCGCTGATTCTGGCGGCACCGCGACCGTGACACTGTATTATTACAAACGATCGAGCTCGCCTTGCATCTCGTTCAAGCGCCGTAGATCAGGACACGCGGCGTCGAGCGCGGCGTCGCGCAGGTTCGTCGCCTCCGCAAAGCTACCGACGCTCAGCGCGTGCAGCACAGACAGGATGCCGTGAAACAGGGCAAATGGTCGCGACGCTCTTGATGCGTCCATCATCACTGCCGCATAAAAGGGTTCGCCCAGCACATGCGCAACTGTACTTGCACAGTCCTGAACACAGGGAATAGGATGAGAGATGAAAGTACGCACGCGGGCGCGCACACACCTTGACGAGTGGGTGTGCTTCTGAAGGCAGGTCGAGTGGGCGACACGCCAGTAGAATCGCCGCGTTGCGCAGCAGACGATCGATGCCCGCGCCACTCCCACGAATGGCAAACGAGACCATGTCGCGCGCCGCGCGCTCCAGGCGCACCACCTCGATGCGCGCGCTCGCCCATTGCACCTCGTCCGCCCACGGCGGTTGGATGAAGGGCGCGTTCGACACGCGACGCACGCTGGTGCGCGTGCGGTACTCGTCCATCGCGTGGCGCTCCATGCGCTTGAGCACGAACCGTGTGCGGATCTTCTTGCGCAGCGCCGACGCGCGCTCCTTCAGCCACCTGCGACGACGGGTGGTCTCGGCCAGGTCCTCCATTCTTGTGTGGACGATGGACGTGTGTGGTAGAGGTAGTCGGATGGATGGTATGTGACACGATGAATGGTCCATGGTGCGACTCCACCATGTGGTCGGACATTGGCGACGAGGAGTACAGCGGCAGACGCCGTGACGATGAGACGCACGACAGCGACGATCCGCGCAAGCGTCAGAGGACAGGGCCGCACGTCTCGGCAGCGCTGGCGACAGGTCTGCGCGCGCACTGTGTGGCGATGATCCGCGCGATTGAAGAGAAGGTGGAAGGTAACGGGGCTGCATGCGACTCTGTGTGTGCGTTACTCGATGCCATACTGCCGGGCATCATCTCCCTTCTTCGCGCAAGTCCGATGGGACCAGACCTGGCGCTGTGGGATGACACAGAGAGAGACGTCCGCGAAAGTCTAGCCCATTTCTACACGCTGAACCACGCTTACTGCGTGATAACCCTCGAGGCGTTCATTGCGATTCTGGAAGGGCGCGGCGTCCGGGAGGCAACCCGTTCTTGGGTGCACCTCGACCACCGCGTTCAACAGGCTGATCCGAAAACCGTCCTTGACAATGCGGCATTGGTAGCCGATGTGGCTTCGGGTGTTTACGTTCCCCTATTCCAGTTCATGAGCGACAACGGCCTGTTTGATCCTGCGCGCCCGCTGAGCTACTGGACGGGCAATTCCGACGACTCGTGGCCCGGTGGAACTCTGCATAACAGCGTCGCACACGCGTTCCATTCTCTTCAGAATGTTCTGCCGTACCTGCCGGATGAGTACGGTTCCGAGCGACGCAAACAGGTGGTGGCCCGCGTCAAGGGCATGGATGCAGGTGCGCGGACGACGCCGGAGCTTCTGGCAGAGTTCAGGCAGCTGGTCAGCGCGTTCAGGTTCGTCCGGACGGTCCCCCAGGACCGCGAATATCGCGAGGCGCGCGAACGCAGAGCGTGGCCCGTGGGCACTATCCTCAAGATTGACACCCATTACGAGTCGGGCAGGACGAGGGATCGACACGGAAATCGCGTGGCGCAGTATGACGCGGCGAAACCAGAATTTGAGGTGGACCCAGAGGTTGAGTTGGTCGAGATGCCGCTCCCTAAGGCCTATCTAGTGGAGAAGAGGTTCAAGATCGTCGTGATCGACGCCAGTGTATTCGCTGGGGGCGACAGCTGGACCTGGGAGTATGCCGTGAGCGCGGCGGAATTTGCGCGAAAACATGTCATCTCCGAGGGAGCGATCGTGCTCTACACGCGTGATGTGCCGGAAACGGCAGGCGGTCCTTACCACGCACTGGACAGCCACATTGACAAGCAAACGAGCCGATGGACCAGACGCGACGTGAGACTGGGCCCAGGAGAGGAGCACGTGAAGTGTCGCGTCTACTCGGGAAATGCAACCGTCATTGACCAGGTCGCGGCCAGAGGGGTGTTTGCCACACGCTCTGATCTCTATCGCTGCATCGAGACGGCTATCGAGTAGAATGCGTCAAGGGATACGTCATGTGTATTGTGTATGTGATCACGGATACGGTGCTCTTGAACGCATTCTGTTGCAATGGCCGCGCCTGGGCTATTCTATTCATTCGGTGGGGATGGCGACCGCCCGACTCGGGCAGGCAAGCGCCCAAAGGTCGACGACAGAAAGGAGAAACGCACCGAAGCCGCAAAGGTCATTCGCGCAGCGTGTTCTGCAATGTTTGTGAAATTCGCGGAAGAAAACGTGTACAATGGGCGCTCGTCTGCTCCGGCATGCTCCCTCCTGCAAACCATCATTGTCGGCGTCATTCGGATTATCCAGACGCACGTCCCAGATAACAAGATGTGGCCCCAGTGCGCATACGACGTGGAAACTGTTCTGGCATCCCTCCCGCGCAGCAACGCACAGCGTGTAAGCGTCACCGATTTCTACGGCCGCATCGCCAAAATCCTGGACGGGACACACGGATACGCGGACGGTCACAAGCACGTAGGTGAATGGCTTGCCAGGGACGGGATAAGGAGGTACGATGTGGCGCCAACCGATTTCGATCCAGACGTGGTGCTGGCGAACGCAAAGATGACCGTGAAGCACGCGATTCCGTTCTTGGACGCGATGGTGGGCACGGGTCTTGCGGACGAGTCGCTGGAATTCTGGACCAACGACAAGAATGACACATGGCCCGATGAATCGCGGTCGTTCTCAGGCGCGGTCGGGAAGGTGTTCAGAACGGTGCTACGGACAAAGATACCACTGTCGCCGGATTCGGCTGTGATGAGAGCGCTCCCACACCCGTACTACAAACACGTTGCTGCAGACGTGGCGGTCGCGTTCAGGCTACTCGCGGACGCGTTCGCTGCCGCGAACGCAGTTGAAGCGGAGAGTGACGCCGACGAACCGGTGCCAGTGGAAGCTGTTGTAGATGTGCGCCGCTTGTGTTCGATGACGTGTTTCTACTTTAACGCTTATAATTCAGTGGCCGCATTCATCGCGTTCCTGAAAGGCGTGTTGCCCGACGTGTTCGCGATCATGAACGCGCGACCGGTTGGAGGCGAAACCACTGGCCTCCCGTGGCCAGAATGTGCCACCGACGTCATGGCTGCACTCGCGCGGTGGGAAAGAGCGACCGACTGGGTTCAAGGGACGCCTTTTACGGAAGCGCTGTGCTACGTCGTGCGAATGTACGGCGACGCCGGTACCCGAGCTACAAAAACGGGGGAAGCAAAGGCCACCATCAGGTCGTTTATGGAAAAGGAACCATTGCTTGCTCGGCGCCCATGGAGCGGGCCGCGCAGGTATTCACCTGACGTGTTTGGCGAACTGCTGATCACGACCCGTAAAATGTACGATTTCATTGGTGGTCTCCAGAACACGGGATACGGCGACAGGCCGTTGGCAGACTGGACTGGAGATCCGCACGACCTCAGTGCATATCCCGGAGGCGCGATCACGAATGGCATAGAGCGGGCATTTCATGAGATCGTCGCGCTCCTCCCCGACTACTCTGGGTTCACCTTCACCGACCAGGAATACAAAGACATTCGTGCCGTGGAGACCGCGCTGCCGGTCGGTACCAGAGGGTCGGGGATCCAAAAGGTTAAGAGCGCATACGCCACGCTGCAAGTGGCCATCACCCACTTGAAGGAGGCGTCGGGCCGGTACCAGCAGCTGGAAACGGAGCTCACTCGAAGCGGGCGCGCCGAACGGCACTGGACACGCGGGATCCTCAAAGTGTACATGCCGAGCTACGGCGAGGAAACGGTACACCAGCACGAGGAGATAGAAAGGAAGACCCACGTGGTCCATGACGATGTTACCGGGGTCGACGAGGTTGTCGAGCTCGGTGTAGGCATCAGCGCGGAAGACATTGCGCACGCCATCGACATGGACGCCCGCATGGACATGGAAGTGGATGCCATGGAGCATGCCAGCATAGAATCCGAGCGAGAGGCGGACCCGCGCGCTGTCCTGGTCGAAATGCCACCGGTTGGATCAGAAGACGGCGCCGATTCCCTCTTTGACATTGTCGTTGTCTCCGCGAATGACAAATACGAACGTCTTGTCGACTACGAAGTCAAGTACGAGACGGTTCTCTACGTCGCACAGCACGTGGCGGACACTGGTGCTATCGTGATAGATTCCAAAGGCGACCACAAGAGCTGGGAAACTCGCATTGCAGAAGTTCCAGGGATGTCGACCGGTTGGTTAACCAGGTCCATCTACACCAGGGACGCCAGGGATCTCACCGTCATGGTTCGCGACAAGTACATGGTTAGACTACTCGATGCCATCCGATACGAAAAGGAACACCTCTCGCGCAAGGAGCTGTACGACAGACTTTTGGATGCCTCGAACCAGTTGCGGCTCCAGCACGACATGCAGCGGCTGGAACTCGCGCAGATGAGCAAAGCAGATACTGCTTAATACAGCATATGTTGTCGAATTGCAAGCGAGCATGATTGCATGCCACACGACCATGACAGATCGCCTTCCCGAGGGCGACCAACAGCACACGGTGCACACGTGGACGTGCGCGACCAGGCGAACGGAATATCTGTCTATGCCTACGTGAAGAACTTCGACCATTGGCGCAAGCTCGGGCCCGGCCCTCGGTTCGAGCGGCTTGCCGATCTGTACAAGCGTCTTGAAACCATGATCGATGAAACCGACCAGTAAAGCCCGTTTGAAAGTAAACGTATGTGATAAGGGATACATCCCATTCGACCACGCGTGCATTCCCGTGATCACACATGGATGAATTCCTCTATTCACTCGGCGCTGGCCGTGAGGACGACCGTCCCACGCGAACGGGCAAGCGTCCGAAAGTAGAGAAACGAAAGGAGAGACGCGCCGAAGCTGCAATGACCATCCGCACCGCGTGCTCTGTGATGCTGGATGGATTCGCGGGCGAGAGAGAGTCTAATGGACACGGATCCGCACCGGCGTGCGCCTTCCTTCGTGCTGTCGTCCCGGGCGTCATCCAGATCGTCGAAGCGAACATCAAAGAGCAGAAGGTGCCGCACGGGTGTGCAAGCGACGTGGATGTCCTGCTGTCCTCCATCCCACGCAGCAATGCATACTCGGTCACCGTGGTGGACTGCTACTCCCGCATTGCCAAGATCGTGGCTGGCCTTCCGATGGATGAAGACGAGCAACACCCCATCCGAGAATGGCTCGCCAGGGACGGCGTGGAGGTGGATGACGAAGCACCCGCCGGCGTCGATCCCGTGGCAGCACTGGCGAACACGAAAGTGACGCTCAAGTACGCCATTCCGTTCCTCCGCGCGATGGTGGACACTGGGCTGGCGGACGAATCGCTGATGTTTTGGACGGGCGAAAAAGGCGACACATGGCCAAGCGATTACCGGTCCTTTGCTGGAGCCATCGGGGTGGTATACACATCTGTGCTGCTCGGCCCACTTTTGCGTACGCCAAGCCAACTGCCGGAAGTTGCGGCCGCGCGCAAGGCGCTCTCGCAGCGACCGTTCTACGAACACTCGGCTGCGGACGTGATACAAGCGTACGAAAAGCTCGCGGCTGCGTTCGCTGCTGTGGACGCAGCGCAGCAGGGCGACCGGGTTGGTCTCGTGCCGATAGCGGTGGTGAAGAAGATGTGTGCGGCGTATAGGCGCATGATAACCAGAGTCGAAAGTGTGTCCGGCGAAGGATGGAGCGATCCATTCATTCTGTTTCTCCAGGACACATTGCCGGACATATTGACGATCACGAGCGCGCGTCCTGGGAATGGCATCCGACCTGGTCCAGCGTGGCCCGAGTGCGCCACGGATGTCGCAGCGGCACTGGAGCGGTGGAGGCGAAAAGGCTCGAGTGACGAAGAGGCGGCGTGGATATTCGTCCACACGCTCAAGGGCATTGTTCATGTATGGTCCGATAACGACGCGCGGGATTCGGCGCGCGAGACCACGCGAGCCGTCATCACATCATTCGCATCTGAAGGGCCTGATGTCGTCCGGCCTCGGTGGATGGGTCAACTGGAACTCCGGAGCTCGCGTAACCTTCTGGCACGAATATGCACCGTGGCATTTGGCGTGCGTACGTTCCTCGAGGACCTTGTCGAGACGAAGTGTGGGGATATGCCGTTGGCGGCTTGGACCGGGAACAGGCACGATATCGGGGCACACCCAGGGGGCGCAATCACGAGCGGTGCCGAGCACGCGTATCGTGCAATCATCGGACTCCTGCCCGCCTACCAGGCACTAAGCTTCGACCAGGATCAGCAAACAGCTGTCCGCGTTATGGAGACTGCGCTGCCCTCGGACTTGGGCGGGTCCAGTATACAAATGGTGCTGGAGGCGTACAAAGCACTGTACGATGGGACGATCGCGATTGTCCATGCGATGGAGCACACTAGACAGGCGCTGACGGATGCCACCCGAAGCGGGCGCGCAGAGCAGGACTGGCCAGGTGGGATCCTCAAGCTTTACGTCCCAGACGAAGGGACACACGCGCAGCCGAGTAGGTGGTCGGCGCTGACGTCCGAACGGGCGGCCGACAGACATGCCGAGCTCGTCGAACTGCCTGTTCGGGAGATGGACGAATCCGAAAAGCTGTTCAGCGTCATCGTCGTCGGTGACGTGGAAAGCATCACCGACTCGGAAGACATGCAAAACGTGGCCCATTTCATCGCTCGACACGCGGCAGACACAAGTGCAATCGTGATGCGGACCGCAACCGCGTGGCGACTGGAGAGTATGGTCCGAAACGCCCTGCGCGATATAGTCTGGGGTCAAGAGATCAGATGGACGACTTCGTACATCTGGGTGGACGATGATGATACCGGAGCGACTGCACGCCTAGCAATTCTTGTCCGCGACAGAGCCATGCACAAAGCGTTCGAGGACCGCATCAACAACGACGACGCTCCACTCATCACGCGCACCGAGCTGTACAACCGCCTGCTGGAGGCGTCGAACGACCTGCGGCTCCAGCGCAACGCAGAAGCGATGGAGCGGATGCAGATGGGAGCCGCGGATACACAGAAGAAGTAATACAGTGTATGTGTCAGTTTCCCCTCTTTTCACAAACACATTGCATTCTCATGTCTAACCGTGGCACCGGCGGCAGTGGTGGCGACCGGTCGGCATCGGCACCGAAACGCCCCGCAACCGACGGACCCGGACAGGGGAAGGAGCACAGCGGGATGCGCGACGTGTTTGAGCGCGCGCGATTCAAGGGAAACGTTATTGAATGAAGGAAGGAATATCAGAGTATGTTGTTCGGAAGTGGGTGACGCCAACGTTAACCCAACCCACGGCCACAGTCGGAATGACGGACACGGATGTTGATGACGATGCGGCTGGTGGTGTCGGGCAGCAGGTCAAGCGCGTCAAACGGACGGGTTCCGAGAACGTTGAACCAGAGAACGACGATGATGATGAATCACCGTCACCGCCTCCGGTGGCATGCAAAAGCGACCAGATCCCGCGCATTGCCACTCTGACAAATTTGAGGATGGCGGCTCTCTTTGATGCACGCGAGGATGCACCGGCGCGTTACGATAGCAAAGCAGGACCGATGTGGAATGCGGGCGTGTTCAAGTTCGTTCGCGAGGCGGCGCTTCTGCTCCACGACGCACGCAAGGCAGACGACGTGAAGACGGAGAACGCTCTGATTTCTAGCACGAAATCGCTCCTGGACTTTGCGATCCAACAGCCGCAAACTGGCCGATACATGACCATTCTCGATGCGGTCTTTGCTCCCGACGATCGGTGTGCGATCGACGATGTCATGGAGGCACTGCGCAAGGAAGAAGTCGCGATCCGCGAGGAGAAGAAGATCGCCCCCGACCAATGCGTTGTGCCGTACACCCACTTCTTTGAGACGACCGACGTGACACCGTTCGTTGCTGAGCCTGCGCCTGCCGTGCCCGCTCACTACGGGCCGGTGGTCAAGCGCCTCTTTCAGACGGGGCGCAACGACAGTGCCTACGCACGGTTGCGTCCGTCGGTGATCCTGCCAGAAATCACAGCAGAGATGGGAATGGTGATTCTCCGCGGTAAGCACATCGATATGCTGGGGCAACACGCGGTCGACGAGTACGAGGATGCTGCGGAGGTATTCCGTCCAGCCGTGAAAGTAATGCGCGAACTGTTCGAGGAGGACCAGCGGTACCTGATCGCGTTCTCGCTCTTCATGAGTGACGAGTTCTACGAAGCCAAGGCGGGCTGGGATCCCAACGGCACGTCGACGCCGGACGGGGTGTTTGTGTACCGCGTCATGGAAGCGCTGCTCGACGCCATGCCGTCACTCAAGAGCCCGATCGTCGTGTATCGCGGGGTGAAGACACGGTACCCGGACGAGCGCAACGCGTACTTTATTTCCACCACCCTTTCGATCGACACTGCAAACAGCTTTGCCGGGCGGAAGACGGTCGACGAGATCTTTGTGCCCACAGGCGCCAAAGTGCTGCCGTCGTTCGTGTTCACGGGCCGCGAGTCCGAGGTCACGCTGCACCACAGTTCGTGGACCATCATGCCCAATCCGGACGAAAGGCTCGAGGTTCCGTTGATGCAGGGCATTGTGCGGCGCACCATCTATGTGCCGCTGCACTGGCGCAAGCGCAAGTCGGACCAGCTCGACGAATCGTGCCAGCGCGTGGAGGCGGCGGTGAATGAGTGGATGCGCTGCCGCGACCGCACGCCCGTCGGCTGGTACCTGCGAACGCATCCTGTGCCCGCCACCGACGAGGAAGGGAAGAAAAAAGAGCGGAATGAAATGGACAGGGTATTCAGAGAGGCCCGTGAGAATGACACATTTGTTGCGGAATAATAAACCCGTATCCTTTGTCTATGTTACAGCGGGCGATCTGTTTATGCACACGACCCGATGTCACGACTCCGCCGCGTTCACACGAACACCATCGACGACTACGTCGATGGGCCACCCAAAAAACCGCGACAGGCCGTCGGATCGGGATGTGTCAGCGATGCTATCCCGCGGATGGGTGCGACGCTTGACAATTTCCGAGCCGCCTCGGCGCTGCCGCGGATGACTCAAAGGTCCCAAGGCGCAATGGCAGTACTGGCGGGTCCGTCGCACGAGATGAATTTCTTCCAGTTCATCCGCGAAATACAGCCCGCACTGGGCGCCGGCGCCCGCCAGGTGCACCCGGAAGACGACCCGAGCTTCGAGAAACGAGAGGCGATGGCACAACGGGCTGGACCACTGCGCAACGCGGGCTTTTTCCGGTTCATGCGAGAGCTGGCACTCGTGCTGCACGACACCAAGCTCGTGGAGGACGAGAAGGAGCGCGACCGGGCACGAATGAGCCTGATGACCAGTGCACAACTCGCGTGCGTCGGCGATGGGCTGGGAAGCAAAGTGTACTATCGCTACAGGGACGCGCTCAAGACCATCTTTGCCGACATTCCGTGCGCGATCGACGTGGCGATCGAAGCCATCCAGCGAGAGAACGAGCACCTGTGCGAACTCGTTGGGATCGACCCGTCCCAGCCGGTCGCGCCTTACACCTGCTTCTCCGAGGTGGAGCCGATGGACGAGCCGATTGTCGTCCCGGCCCCCGTGGCCATCGAGTCGGAAAACCCGGTGGTCAGGCAACTGACTGAGCGCGGCAACAGTCTGGTCGATGCACGCGCACAGCTGCGCCCTGGACTGCGTGACCCGTCCGAGTATAAGGAGGGCCCACTGGCTAAAGAGTTTCAGAACAACTACAAGATGCTTCGCCCGCTCGTCCGCAAACATGTCCCTGAATTCAGTCACCTCAATCCAATCGTAGACGCGCTGGGGAAACTGCTGGAATCCGACCCGCTGCTGCGTTTCGCGTTCGAGATCTACACTAGCGTCGAGTTTCCACGGGCAAGGGCGGCGTGGCTGAGACCCGTGCCGACCTCGGACGGCGAGCTCGTGTACCGTGGCATGCAGGCCCTGCTGGACGCCATGCCGCCACTCGACCGGCCGCTGGTGGTGTACCGTGGCGTCTGGAGCGGCAGGGTCTCTGTCGAAAACGACTACATCATCTCCACGTCGCTTTCGTTCCATCGTGCACTGGCGTTCGCGGGATCCGGCACGGGCACCATCCTCGAGATTTTCATCCAGACCGGGTCGCGCGTCCTGCCCACGTTCGCGTTTTCCGACATTAACGAGCAAGAGATTACACTGCACCACAACGCGTGGACCGTGAGACCTGTCGACGGCGAGTACATTCCCTTCCCACGAGGGGCCACCTCTGTGCCCAGTGAGCTGATCCGCACCATCTACGTGCCGCCGGACCAGCGCAAGCGGCGCGGCGATCAGCTTGCCGATTCCTGTCAACGCGTCGAGAAGGCGTACATGGAATGGTACATGTACCATAATCGCACTGCGTTGGGGCGCTACGTAAACATCCCCGGCGACCGCACAAGCGACCGCTTGGTCCAACTGATCCAGATGGCGTATCGAAACGGAGGATTTCTGCCTGCCTGACCATGTGTATGTTGCATGATAAAAAGTCATGCACCAACCCTCTGTTCATTGTGCAAATGGCGGGGTGGGGGTCGGGCGTTGGTGTGGAGGAGAAGAAGCCCCCTCCGGGCAGCGTCGACACGGTGGGGTTGGAATCTACGTTTGGAGAGCTCCGCGTGGCGTCGGGGATCCTGCTCTATCACGGGAAGCAACGTGCCATACAGGCGGAGAAAGCCGGCCCGCTCAAGGACGCCGGCTTCTTTGTGTTTATGCGCGAACTGGCCATCGCCCTCCACTATGCAAGGAATCACGACATGTACGAAAAGGTAGCCGACCTGATGAAGTTCGCGTATACCGTTCTCAAGGACGTGGAGACACGCAAAGTGGACACTCAACAGTACAAGACCGCCATCGAGGGAATTGAAAACTATGGCGGTCTGGAGGTCGCACTGTGGTACATGAACGTGGAGGAGGCGAAGATCAGAGCGCAGTTGAACATTGCGCCCGGCCAGCGCGTTGTACCATTCACGCATTTCCTGCTGGTGGACGCGAACGGGGACGCGCTCCCATCAGAGGGCAATGTGGCATACGAAGTGAAGAGCGTTGCCCCGCCAGCGGTCGCCGCTATTGCCGATGAGGTCGTCGGACTCGGTGCGTCACTGGAACAGTTCCACGCGGCATCGTACATCATGGCGTTTGAATGGAAGACGCGCGCCGAGCACGCAGAGGCGGCCGGGCCGCTAGCGGACACTGGCTTCTTTGCGTTTATGCCTGAGGTGGCGATCGCGCTCGCCAATGACGCCAAGGGCGGCGGAACGCGCCGGAGCACGCTGCAGTCCAACGCAGGGTCGATCCTGTCCACTGTGGACAGCCTGCGGATCGACGTCAGTGCTTATCGAAAGCTCCTCACGTTTACGACAAAAGACAACCAACGCCCGCTGGCCGACGTGCTGCTGGCCATGCAGGCCGAAGAAGCACGGATTCGGTCGGACCTGAAGATCGCACCCGGTCAACGCGTGGTTCCACTTACACATTTCCTCCTGACGGACACCAACGGAAACGCGCTCGAGTCGGTGGGAGTGGCCTACGAACTGTGCGCCAGCGACGCCCTCCCACTCCTGGACGCCACCGTGTACGAGGTACAGGACGCATCGTACCTGACGCGCCCAAAGGAGCTCCGCCCTCGGCCTCAGGTGGCGGGTGGGACGGGCGGACCACTGAGCGACGCGGGTATTTTCAGCTTTGTGCGCGAGGTCCTTCTTATGACAAGGAAGGCCCAGCGCGAAGGGGACAGCGCTCTCATTCCAGATCTGCTGCGTGCCATTCGTACCGTTTCTGAGCCGCTCGATCCGATTGGAAAGCAATCAACGAACCACAAATCCAAAGGATACATGAAATCCGCAGAGTTACTCGTCACAGGCGACTATTCGCTCGACGAAGCACTACATTCCATGGAAGGGCGGTTTATGCAGACGTGTGCTGACAGGGGGATCGACCCCAACGACCGGGTCCCTCCCTACACGTGTTTCCTGAAACCAAAGAAGGGCGGATGGGACGACGGAAGCATGGTGGAGGCGCCGCAGTTGGTGAACCGGCTCCTCGAGCGCGGGCACACGCAGGCCGACGAAAAGGCGCTCATGCGCGGGGCGCTACCCGAAATCGACAGGACAGCCATGAAATTAGTGCGCTCGTACGAGAAGGGCATCCTGGAGAAAGGACAGAACCTGGTCCCAAAGCAGCACAGTGTGCCGGTTCCCACTCTCGATGCGTCGATCGCAGAGATGCAGGCCGCGTTCAAAGAAGACATCCGCTACCGCATCGCGTTCAACATTTACGTGTCGATGGGGTTCGAGGAGGCAAAAGCCGGGTGGGAAAAGTCGCCACCCACACCGGACGGCGCTTTCGTGTACTACTTTATGCAGGCGCTGCTCGACCGCATGCCGCCCATCCAGACTCCGCTCGTGGTGTACCGCGGAAACCGGTCCAGGACGATGTACGAATACCACACGTACTTTGTATCCACGAGTCTCTCGTACGACGCCGCGTACAAGTTCTGCAACCTCGGCGGCACGGTCACCGAGATATTCATCCCCACCGGCTGCAAAGTGGTGCCTGCGTTTGCGTTCACATCGATGGAGGAGGAAGAGGTGATTCTGCATCACGACGCGTGGACGGTGCGACCCGGAGACCGGGCATGGAACCCTGCGGCGTCAGACTGGAGACACCGGATCGAGCGCGCCATCTACGTGCCGCACGACTGGCGCCGCCGACAGGCGGACCAGATGGCGCAGTCGTGCGAGCGCGTGGAAAAGGCAGCGATTGAGTGGGCGCGCTACGATGGACGCATGGCGTTCGGCCAGTTCGCCAAGCGGTACAAGAGCGCTGCCGACGATCCGATGGACTTCCTCGTGGACACCAAGCGGCGCAGGCGCGAAGAAACATTCGAGTCCCTGCTCGAAGAAGCATACGCGAACGGTGGGTTCCTACCGGCGTAGGTTCACACATAAAAGAATACTACATTGGACACGCGGCGTTGTATGTTGGTCAAGTAGTGTGGCGGTACGGACGTAGCGTCATTGGTATGTCGAAATCCGCACTGTCGTGGTCACAGGGAGACGGGGACGAGGACGACGATGTACCCATCAAGAGATCCGGCAAGAAGCCGAAACGGGTCGTCAGCGATGACGAAGAGGAGGACGACAAGAAGGGACAGATGTGCAAGATGGTCCACCTGCCCCTGCGCGGCGCTACGCTGGAGAATGTCAAGATGGCGGCGTTCCTGTGCGAGATCGGGTTCGAGAACGATCTCAGCTTACCGCCAAACACACGCGAAGTCGTTCTCGCCCGAACGGGCCCGCTCGGGCGGATGGGCATGTTTGCCCTCGTGCGCGAGGTGGCGCTGATGATGGAGGACGCGCGAAGACGCGGGGACAGGGAGACCGTGGCGGACCTCCTCGGCTGCGCAGAGGACATGCTGCGTCGCGTCCTGAAAGGACGTTACCATTACAAATACGCCACCGCACTGCAGGCGATCGCTGGCTCCAGCGAATCGTGTGTGCTCGATCGGGCGCTGGCGGTCATCGGTCACGAGACGCGCGAAATCCGCACGCGAATTGCCATCCCACGCGGGGAGGTGCGTGTGCCGTTCACACATTCGGTGGCACCGCCGGATGGAGAGGCGGGCGATGCAATGGATTCTGACCCCCCTGCGCCGCCCCGTCGTCGCATTCCGGTGGACGCGAGTCCCGTCGTCAGAAGCGCACTCGCGAGAGGACACAGTACGATCCAGGATTTCGCGGCGCTCGCGGCGCTCTCGAGACGCGCGCCGTCGTTCGGACCGTCCACTCCGATGGCCATCCGAACGCTGAAGGAGGTCCATGCAGATGTGCGACGCGAGGTCCCGGACCCGGTGACGTACGACGCCCTCGAGCCGTCGGTGCAGGAAACCATCAAGATCCTGCACACCGACAGACGGCTGAGCACGGCGCTGAGCATGTTCACGTCGACCGATTTTGCCATGCTCAAGCGCGATTACAACAACGGCGTCGCGCCCACCGGAGACAGCAGATTCGTGTACAACGGCATCAACGAAATCATCGCTCGCATGCCACCACTCGAAAAACCCATCGTCGTCTACCGCGGGATTTCAGCCGTCACGCTCATTCCGCTGAACGAGTACGCCATCTCGACGAGTCTCTCGTACGAGGCAGCGTACAACTTCACTGGCGCCAGCGCCAGGAAGGTGATCATGAACGAGATCTTTGTGCCCACGGGCTGCCGTGTGTTGCCCACGCTGGAGTTCTCTTCGTTCAAGACCGAGGAGGAGGTCACGCTGGGCCACGGGACAACCACCGTCGAAGCCACCGAGAGGTCCTACTTTGTGCCCGACTGCGATTGCGTCGTGCGCACGATCTGCATTCCACCGGGCTGGGGCGCCAGCGAGATCCGACGCGCCGAGGAGGAATGGAAGCAGTATCGCGACCGCACGCCAATCGGGTGGTTTGTGAAGCGATACCCCGAGTACGAGAAGATCGACAACGCAAACCAGATCACGATGTGCGAGGCGGAATTCAAAGGCGCGCTCACCCGCGGTCGCGTAAACGAGGGATGGTTCTTCTAAACGCCATTGCATGGGTACCGGCATCTGGAGTATCCGGTGGGGTTAAAGCACAATACAATCCACGGCTGGCCATGTATCTAAATTTTGGAACCCTTTGTCATTTTGGAACCTTTGGGCAACATCGGGAGATACATGGCCAGCCCGGTATTTAGCGTTTTAAAGCGTGACGCCATCGTACGGGTACTCCACCCATGGGGTTAATCGAGATACAATGCCAGGCTGGCCACCTATCTAAATGTTGGTGACATTTTGCAACGTGTCATTTTTGAGACAACCTTGGAGATACCTGGCCAGCCCGGTATCTAAAGGCACGCCGCCATCGCGCGGGTACCATGGTTAACGTACCCGGGTGAAATAAACTCACTCTAAATACCGGGCTGACCATGCATCGCACGAATGTGTCATTTTGCACGCGATGTCATTTGTGACAAAAATTTGGTTACGTGGTCAGCCCGGTATTTAGCGTTTTAAAGCATGCCGCCATTACACGGGTACCGCGGTTAACGTACCCGGGTGAAATAAACTCACTCTAAATACCGGGCTGACCATGCATCATGCGAATGTGTCATTTTGCACGCGATGTCATTTGTGACAAAAATTTAGTTACGTGGCCAGCCCGGTATTTAGTGTTTTAAAGCATGCCGCCATTACACGGGTGGTTCACCCGTAGTCATGGAGTGAGGTGCGTTTATGTGGCCACCGCCTCCGCGCACGCTGCACGCCACCGCCACCACCACCACCGCCATGCGCCTGCCGCGCCGTGTGCGCGTGCTCGTGTTTCTTGCACTCGCACTCGCGCTGGCGATCAGCTGTCCGTGGGCAAGTCTGATCGCACGCCTTCGACATGCGCCACCATACAAGCCCCTTGTCATGGACGTCCCTGTCAACGTTAACTGGCTATGCGCCGCCCTCTCCCTCGTTTCTCTTGTTTCCCAGTTCAACCGCTCACTTGTGCCACGCGTACACGGCCTCGGCTATCTGGCATTGTACCTGGCCTGCGTGATTCACACCACCACCCTGCGCGCTTTCTTCGTATTGGTCCTGGGCCAGATGGCACACGCGAACGTGGACAAAAAGGCTTCGATGAACGTGCGACGCGTATACCAACTCCCGGCCATCGCCTCGCTGACGTGTACGATCTGGGGCATCGCCACCGCGCCCGGGATTGGTGCGCGTGCGTGCCTATCGGCCATCCCTGCCCTCTTATTGGCTGCGCACCTCGTGACCGTCGCTCTGTGGCAACGGCGGCTGGAATGGACTCATCTGGGCAGCCTCCCACTCATGGCGTCGCTGTCCTCCATTGTCTGTTTACTGTCCCTGCCATGGATCTCGGAACGGCTTATTTAGTTTTTCTGAAATACACGTACCCGGTCAAACCTCCAAAACCCCCCTTTTGTTCCTAAGAATGGGCGTCGACTTCTTTCCGTGCGCTGTCTGCAAGGAGATCATCAACGACTGTGGCTACTTTTGCGAGTGCTGTGTCTGCAGCGACCTTTGCTGTCTTGACTGCAGCGCCAGCTGGAAGAAGGTCAACCTTCGTGAAACGCCCAACCACGTGTGCGAGGACTGCCAGACGGTTTCTGTTGATGGAGACGAAGTGTTTGCCGTCCTTCTGCGCATGTATCGCGCACTGCCGGGCTCGGATGCCAACGTCACCGCCGAATCCATCAGGGACCAACTGGAACACGACGGGCGTCTGTCTGCGTACGCACGTTGGAAGCAACGCACGGGTTACACATCTGATGGCGAGGAGGAAGAGGAAGAAGAAAAAGAAGAAGACGACGAGGAAAGCGAGAGCGACGACTCGAGCAGCAGCGAGCCCGAGAAGAAGGAAGGGGACGAAAAGCCAGCGGAGACCAAGCCGGCTATCGTGGTCGTGCTCCCTCCAGAGGCAGAAGTGTTCACGAACAAGCGCTCGCTGCCCGAGGACAGCAACGCGGACAACGAAGCCGATGCCAAGTGTGCACGCGTGGAACACTCGCTACCTTAACGACAGTTTATGTAACACCATTCTGTTCCTGGCGGTACTGCCAAAGAAGCACAAAAATCATGGCGATAAAGGGCGGATATGCCATCGAGTCCACCATGATCATCCACTGTGCATTGTCTTGTAGCCTATCGACGTCCACAAGCAGATAAACCTTGGTGGCGAGCACCGTGGTGGATGCGAGTGGCCACGCCACAAAGAACTCGATGCACATGCTCTCGGGTGAAATGAGCCAGTTGAGGTGCCGCGCGCTCGCGATAGGCTTGGCGCACTCCTCCGTCATGGCTGCGTACCGAGCGTACCGCACCGCGATCCATTCGGTGACCCACAGCCCAATGTACATGGAAATCCACAGCAGCGGCGGCGTCAGTCCAGCGATCGCGGCCGTAGAGGAGAGTGGTGTGCCGCGAATCGCTGTGGCGAGCGTGAGCGCACTGAACTGTGTGGCCAGCAGCGTGGGCCATGCGTTGAACATCCGCTCCACCATGACGCGCACTGTTTCGGGCAGGATCTTGGCCGGGATGCGACACGTGCGCATATCATCAGCACATGCAGCGTTGGCGCTCGCGCTGGCAATGATCCCCAGACAGCCCGCCGTGGCCGCAAACGTGGCGATGGCCCACTCGGTGCTCGAGTCGGTGGGCTGGTTCCAGAACACGAGCAGCGCGGCGCAAAAGATGGACGCATGGAACGCAGCGCAGATGGCGTACCCCAGAACGTGTGCGAACCACGCGAACGTGGAGAACCAGCGACTCTTGTCCAGCCGCGTAATCATGGTGTACGCCGCAAGTCGCGTGACCACCATCGTGTCCGCCACCACCATTGTCGGCAGCGCCAATGCATAGATCACGTGCATGGAATTCTGTTTATCCAACATGAACGCGAATGCGACACATCCCTCATATACGATGTGCTACGACGCTCATCAGTTTTCGGCTCAACGCTCTTGCAACGGGAGACCAGCGAGTTGTTGTGCGATATCAGACGCGCTCCTCGTTCCGCGTGGAAACGATAGCGTCTCGCTCGCAAGGCTGGACTCGAGAGTTGGGAAGACATAGAATAGCGTGGACTTCCACGCCAAGCTCACTGACCCGTCTTCGTCCGTGTAGACCCGCGGACACGCGAACGCAGGCTCGTACCGGACGAGCTCGTGTAGCACCAATGCCGTAAAGTCGAAAGTCGCTGGTGCTACGTCCGCGTCCTCGGTTCTTAGTTGATCGATGCGTCTGTAGGCTCGTTCCATCCGACCCGCATCAAAGCAGCGAGTTCGCGGAATGCAGTGCACATACGAGCTCTTTCCCTGTCGGTTAGCCGTGTGATTGGGTCAGGCATACAGACCATGGCGGCGCCGGTCGGCAGCGATGTCAAATCCTGGGCAGACGCCTTCGTGGCGCTGTACCGCGCCGCGGGCAACTATGCAAGCGTCGCGCCGTTGGGCAATGGACTAGGAATTCAAGTCAAGGCTGCGGACGGGTCGATACTCACTTTGTATCACACCAAGGCGTCCGACACGGTCAGCAACGTCCTGTTTCAGGGGAAGCAAAAACCGATGAACGAAGCGCAGCTGGTGCGTGTGACGGCGATGTCAATACGATCACGCTTTACGTAGAAGGCTGCGATTGTTGCGCACGACTGGCCCGCGACGGAAAGGCAGGTTTGTGTGCATGCAACCTGAATGTCCGTGTAGCCTGTGGAGCGCGAGTCTTCGCGGCACCGTTCCGAAACCGGGACCTGTTGCAATGGAGGAGGTGGTCACGCCAAGGGACGGACAGGTAAACTCGCGTTGAACGACGTTGACGCGTGGCAGCGAAGCCCAGCGGCGGCCGTGTCGGGGGCTGGTTCCGTGCTTGTGCGCCGCGTTGAGGACGCTATTATGAGCAGCGATGAGGACGCCAAGGAAGACGCATCGGAAGCCGTCAACCCCAGTGTCGTCGCGGCTGCGCGGAAATTTGCCGACAATCTCGTCCAGTCGGGCCTGAGCTCCGCGCCGAACGTGACGTGCAGCGTGGGCCAATTCCTCTTCGTTTGGCCACATTCGATGGTTGTCGTGCGCGCGGACGGATCCGCGAAGTTTGTGCATGCCTCCAAGGAGCGCACATCTGACGCGCGGGACGACGCATTCGCACGACATGTCACACAATTTATCCAATGATTGTCGCTTGGTTGACAATAAAGTTGAGGGCACTGATGCCGTCAGCTGGAAGTGCAGCCTCCTCCCCTTGTCGGAACGCGTCCGGCACTTGGTGACTGATGTGCGAAGGGATCCGAACTTGCGCGTCGGGTACCACTGACCAGAAGCGGGATAAGATGTCAACCCGTATCTTGATTAGCTTCTTCACGCCATTCAATCTCGATCTCGCATGTGCCAACGCCGCGTCGTCGTCGTTCGCGAAGAAGAACGAGCGGAAGTAGGAGACCGCCTTCTCCACGCGCTCGGGGGTCCGTTTTCGGAGCAGGATTGCGGTGATCTGAACAATGCCGCCCGCTGTATCCGTGTTGCGCGTGGTCGCATGGTAGGCGAATTCGGTGGGGAACACGGGGATCCCGTTGGCAGCGACAACAAAGTCGCTGAGGTCCTTAGCGTCGCTGGCCATTTTGCGTTGGTCCGCAGATTGACCCCGGGTGCAAATTAGAGCAACACTCGCTGTACGATGGCGGCGTTACGTGGTCGCCCATGTATCCTTGGTTGCCACCTGCGCATGGCGATCACGGCTGCTCATTCATCCGGCGTCCGGCATGAGCACGACGATGAAGGCGGTTCGTGCTGTCCCACTGCATCACGGTGGTGCCAAACGACCACAACCGTCCCCGCCTCTCCCTCCTCCGGCAGCCAAACGCCCCGCGCACGCTCTCCCGCCCTTTGATCCGCGCACCTACACGGTCGAGGCAGCGGACGGCATCTCGGGAGCCGGTGACGTGAACCTGCTCACGCTGGGTTCGTGCGTTCTGGCGCGTCTCGACGCGTGGGACACGCGCGCCCAGCGGTTCGTTCGCGGTCTGGGCCAGTTCTCGCAGCACTACGACACGCTGTCGTTCCACCTCCTCCCGCTGGCGCTGATGTCGAACTCGCACGCCGCAAACGCCAACGTGTTCCCGTGGCTGCTGGAACTGGAGACTCACATCCTGCAGATGCGGTTCGAAACGCGACAGATCGATCCGGCCGGCTACCTCGCGCAGGCCGCTGGTACATTGCTCGAAGGGCCGCTCACCGACCCGCACCTCTGCGAGCGCGTGGCGTGTGCCGAGAACACGGGCCTTTCTCCGCATCATTGCGTCACGCAAGTCTACTCGATGCGGTTCGAAGACTGTTTTACGCTCGTCGCGTCCCGCCTCGCGTACCTCTCGGATGGCCGCGCCTACTTTTCCGCGCGATGCCTGGGCGAGGTGGCCATCTGCGTCCATCGGCGTCTCGTGTCCGCGTGCCACACGCGTCTAACCAACATGCTGTGGCGCGTGTTCCAACGACCACTGGACCCTCGTCTCGCAAAGCTTTACACGCGTGTCCGTGCGCACGCGTGCGAGGTGCGCGACGGTGCGTCTGCTGCGGGCGCTCAGTTCTCAAAGGGCAAAGAGAACGTGCGCCCCTTTGCGCAAGCGCTATCGTTGGCGCCCACGTGCATCCGCAATGGGTGGGCGATTCTGGAACGCGAGGGCCGAGTGCGGTACGACCACATCAAGGACCTGGTGCTGTTCTTTCGCGAGGCCAATGTGACACTGGATGACCTGTGGGCACACTGGAGTGCGGCGGCGCGCAAGCGGTGGCGACCCGAGTCTAAGCTCAAGACCGATCAGCTGGGCATCAAGAACCTGTACAACCCCAAGTACAAACCGGCGTCGTGTAAGTCGATCCGAGCCGCCAAGTACTTCAAGTGCGTGTCCGGCGACATTGAGGATCTGAACGCGTACGCGTGCTGCGCAGAGGCGTGCAATGCCGAAGTGGAGCGCCCGCGAAAGTGGCACCCGCTCGTGGCATTCAAATGTGCGGCGGCGGCAGACGAGATATTTAAAAAGGCAACGCGTTAACGTTTACTCTTTGCCTTCTTTCCGAGTTCCGTGCGGATCTGGTCTTCTTCCTTGTTGTGGTCTGGACCGTAGCACGCAATTGTGCACAGGGCACGGCGAGCGAACCGGTCGTTAATGGCATCTCTCACGTCTCTGTGGGCTTGCATAAACGCAGCAAACGTGCGCCACAAACGGGTAGCAAACAACTGGTCCTTGGCGCGCAAATGTTCCATCACGTATCCCATGTGGACATTGGCACCGCAGATTGCACAGTCGGTATCCCAGAGCTCGGGAGCTGCGCCCCGAGCATACCGGCTCAACTGTTCGGCCTGACTCTCCAACCATGCGTCGGTAAGGACTCCACTCGTGCCGCCGCACGCAAACACCATCCCAACGCGGGTGTACAGCTCCTTTGCGGGTTCCTTGTCGGCGTGGGCTGTCTGGCCTAGGACGTAGGAGCAAATCGCTTCGCCGAGTCCACCCGGGCGTCGTGCCCCGTCCAGCAGAGGAATGTATTGCGGCGCATTCGCGTTGAATCGCATGTTGCTGATCGCAAGGCGCGCGTGATAGAGGAACGCATTCATGCGCGTGATGCTCATCGGGCGCGCGTGTGCCACCACGAGCGCTGTGTACGTGATAAGTTCAGCAACCGTCTCGGCGGACATGGACAGGAAATCCTCCACGTCCGCTGGTGACGTAAACGTACAAATGTCAACCGTGCCGTCATTCATCAATTGGGTTGCCACGCTTTGCGACACGTGTTCCGCCACGAGCGCAAATACAATCGGCACGTGTCCATCGGGTATGAGCCCCCGCTCCTGCACGATCCTCGATATAACAGCCATCGACCGCCGCCAGTGCGCAGGCCCATCGTAATTGTGCGATTCACACGGCACCCCGTCCGCGCGCTGCCTTGGAGCTTTCTTACTCTCCGCCATCTTTCCAGTAAACCCGATCTTCCACCTTTCACATAATCGCTAGTTTATTCGTTCTGCACCGCACACACGCCACATCCGTGTAGCCATGCGCCTGGATGTCCACCACCGTGCGATTGCCGCACCGCTCGCAGATGCCGTAGCACGTATCCTGCACGCCCACCACGCATCCAAGCAGTTGGAGCGGGAAGAGGAACGCCCGCGTGCCGTACTTGACCGCCTCGTTGCACATGAGTTTTTCAGTCAGCAGGTCGAACCGCACGTCGCGACACCCTTCCGTCTCGATGGCACGCTTGTTTGCTCCAGCGCCCGATGCGCGTTGCGGTGGCGACGACGGGAGCGGTGGTGGCGGCGCCGCTTTCTTCTCGGTGTCTGCCTTCTTGCCACTCGTACCGTGCGGTTTGGCTGCCACGCTGTGTGGCGCCTTGCATCGCGTACACAACAGAAGCCACGAATCGCGCGGCGTGCGCAGCACCCCATAACGCTTTTGCAGTGCAGCTTCCTGACGCAGGCAATCTGCGCGCGGAAGCCAGAACACCGAGTACGACAGGATGCCCCGCATGCTGCGCATCACAGCGGCAGTGACTTCGCGCACCTGCGGGTCCGCAATACGCGCCAGCCCAGTGGCCGAGCTGCCCGAGTGCGCGGCGCAGCTGGCCACCAGCGTCTCGATGGCGTCCGTGTCCACTTCGTGAACGCCGAACCGTTCGCAAGCCACCTGAACCAACGCCGCCTCGATGGCCACGCACGACCAGAACACCGGGTCCATCGTGTCCGGCTGGATGTACCGCGCCGCCAACGTTACTAAACCATGCAGGTTCAGCATCACGCTCAACACCAGATCGTCCACTTCGTAATCCACCGCGCACGGCACGCGGCGCACCGAGCCGTACGTGTCCGCCCACCGGAACGGATCCAGACGGCAGTGCGTGCCCGTGTTGAGCGCTGCGTCGATTTCCGTTATCCGTTGTTCCGTGGGCATTGGGCCATCGAGCGCAGGCAGCAGTGAAATCAGGCGATGCCATGTGGACTGTGGGTCTGCGCATTGCTCCACAAAGGCGGGGTGGCTGGCGGCGCAGGACGAAATGGCGGTGAGAAGGGACACGGTATCAAGCGGGAACCCGTCGTCTTCGTGTCCCAGAATGGCGTCAATGTCGGCCAGTTCCGTCGGGCCCGGGAACTCGGTATACCGATCTGAAAGCGCCAGTAGTTTGCGGCGGCGTTCGCCCGTGCATGCGCGCGTGGCTGGACCCCAGTACCCGAGCGCCACACACCACGCCACGCGGTGCCACGGTACATTGAACTTGTCGAGTTCGCGGTCTGTGCGCTGCAGCCCGCGCCCGCCGTCGGGCCACACGTTGGAAAACATGGCCACGAGCGGTGACGCGCCATTGGTTTTCGGCGACCGGCGTCGTGTCACGGCCACCTTCCAGAACTCGTCGAATGGAAGCGGGAAGCGGGCGCGCAGTGGAGCGATGGTGGCACGTTTGGCAAACACAGCGTCATGGAGTGCCAATGCGGCAGCACACGCGTCTTCGTTTCGTGCGCTCACGTCGGCCACCATCACCGAGGCGACCACACGATCGGCGTCGGCAATGGTGACAGAGGGAGGAACGCGTTTGATTTTGGGCTTTGGTTTCACGGGGGCCGGTGGTGCTTGTGGCAGTGACAGTGGTGTTTTCGTGGGTTTTTGAGTTACGCCACCACCGGTCCCCCCTTCGCGTTTTTTCGGTCCGATGTCCAGACGGCCATGTTGGCAAACGGCACGGGTGCGTTACACGACTCGCTAATGTCAATGTAGGGCACCGCGTGGCCGGCGTCGCTGTACCACATGGCCACCGTGGCGCATTCGGACGAGCAGCGAAACATGGGCCGCTCGGCCACGTGCTGCCCCTGCACGGGCCGCTCAAGTGCACTGGGTTTGAACCCGGTCTCGGGATCGTCGTCATTATAAACGGTCTGAAACACCACCGTGCCCGGTCGCGCCGTCGGACACAGATTGCTGATGGCAATCGCACAGTCCATCGTCACCAGAATGGCACAGATGACGCACGGATGGCTGGGCGTGGGCGTAGGCCAGTGCCCTGTAATGTAGAAATTGCGCATCTCCTCCTCGCTGATCAGCCCGATGAGCGGGAAACTCTCGGGTGCGTTCGGCGCGTGCGCAAACATGCGCGTCACCAGCTGCAGCGCTTTGCAGTTACGTCCAAACACACAGCCCATGGGCATGATGGTGCGGTGCGGCGGCACGGGGCTAGGTCGCGCCGCTGCGGCCACCAAGTAGTGCTGCTGCATGTCGTGTGCACTTAGCACAAATGCAAGCGTGTTCTCTGGAGTGTCGGTTGCATGGCGGCGCAGACCCGACGCCTTGATGACGGAGCCCAGCAGCATGTGGAGGTACGTACTCCCGCGTGGAACGTGGCCCACCTCGGGTGCCGTCACCACAGGCGGTGCGCCAAACACCTTGTCGAGTGGCACATCTGCGCCTCTGCGAATGGCGCTTGCCACTTGCAACATCTCGGTCGCATCGACACCATAGTCGTCTTTCCTCTCGGGTTGTGGTGCATCCACGCGTCGTGCTTTTGGGATCGGTTCTGGATCCGCCGCCACTACCCCACCCACCGCGGCCGCCTTGCGTCGTCCGCCTGTCCCATTCGCTTTGAGCTGTTGTTGTTGTTGTTGTTGTTGTTGTTGTTGTTGCACGGGTGGTTTGGCATTTACTCGTTTTGCAGGCGATACTGTCGCTGCACCACCACCACGTTTCCCACGCCCACGGCCCGGCTGTCGTCCACGCCGCGGCGTTGTCGCACGTCGCCGCCCTGCTGTGGGTGGTGGCGGCGGAGGTAGCGGTTCAGGGGCCACGCGCGGTTTGGCGATCGCAATCGTGCGTTTCGTAGGCACGGCCGGTTTCACAGGTTCTACGGCTGCTTCCTCTTCTTCGTCGTCTGCAAACGTGCCGACCTCCAGATTGGCAATGACAACCACATTCGTCTCCGCGATCGGCCCATCGTCAAGTGGAAGGTCCTCGCCGTCAGCCGCAGCCACAGGACCCGCATCATCCAACGGTACGTCGTCGTCGTCAAACCGCGGCGACTCCATGGCAAACAAACGATGCGGGTATGTGTGCTTTTCAAACACATTTCCGTGAACGCTACGCAAATCCTGGTATGTGCACGTAATTACGAACCTAACAAAATGTATTATGAAGGGTGAGCAACATCCTGCAGCTGACGCGAGGCGGTGCGCTGAAAGTTCATCACCATGATCATGGCACGCACGTGGTTCGGGTCCGGTGGCTGTTCAACAAACGTGCCGTCGGGACCCTTGCGCTTGCGCGCCGCGGTACGCGAGTAAATGTCCAGAATGTCGTTCGACCGCGTCAGTGCACGTTTCAGAATGCGCAACTGCGACATGTCGTGCTCCATCAGGTGGCGCAGCACTGCCATCTCGTTCCACTCGGGCATCTCGCGGCTCGCAATACGTGTGCGGATCTGCTGGGCGTACATCCGCGCCATGTGGACGCAGCGCGCCTCCTCGTCCAGCGTCGCTGCGGTGGCGATCGCCTGCAGCTTGGCGTAAAACACATTGTCTGGATCCTGCCGCATGCTGCACAGGAAGCAAAAATCGCTGCTTGGTGGTGGATACTTGGCCATCCATTCGGTGGATGGCAGCGGACCCGTCACCACCTCATCCACGTCTTCACGCACGTCTTCGTTTGGATCAAAGTGGAATTCGCCACCAAACCCAGGCGCCTCGGGGTGCGGAGCCTCGCCCACCAACTCGGCATCCTCGGCTTCTTCTCTCCGCCCTCCTCCTCCTCCTCCTCCTCCTCCGCCTTCGTTATCGTTGCCATCCTCGTCATCGCGTCGCTGTCGCCTCCGCGGTCTCGGGATGCCTCTTCCTCCTCCACCATGGTCGCCTGTCCCTTCGATCTGTGGCGCTGCCCTCTGCCGACGCGAAGGACGGTTCTGCGCCTGCACTTCATCAGCGGCATCGTATCCCCACTCCATTCCGCGTGGTTCTCGCGTGTTTCAGCACCGATTGCACCCACCCGCCATATAGTCATTGCATCCACGCACTACGCGCACACACTTGGTTTCAGAATATGTATGCAGTGCCTGATTCCACTACTCGTACGACAGAGCGATGAAGACAGTCGTTGTGTTGATCGCAGTAGCCACATTATGGAATGTGCAGTACGGCTGCTTCAACGAGCGCACGAAACGACGCGAAGGTGGACGAGCATCCATTGACGTAGCACGGTCGTACCTCGCTTCGTGTGCGCGCGATGATACCGAGTGCGTTCGCCGGAAACTGCAACAGGAAACAACGACGTCACAAGCGCCCAATAACGATCCACCCATCGATGGGTTCTTTGGAGACGATCGGTTCATCTGCCGTTTGGCACTCGCGGTTCCATCGCCCATCACCTGGGTACTCGCAAGTGCGGGCGTGATTGAAGTGGACGACAGCGGGTACGGCGAAGAGTTTGATGACATGTCACTCCAACAACAACAGCAGCAGTCGTCTACACCCGTCTCTCTCCAAAGTGCGGTTCCGATGGCACTCGAGACGGTGAATGGCGAACGCGTCGAATGGTTCAAGGCGCAATGCGAGTGTCGCGCCCTACCGTTCCTGCCCGCCTGGGCACAGCCGGGCATGGTGACGCCCGCCGGATACGGTCTGCGCAAACGCATCGGCGAACGCGTATCCAACGTCACCGCCGAGTATCTACTTCAATCCGTACGCACATCGCCCCTGTTTTACGGTTCACGCGCGGCCGAGTTTGAGACGTGGGTGCACTCATCGTCGGGTGGCGAGTCCTCGTTTTACAATGAAGCATTCACCACCTTCTCGGACGAACGCTCGGTGGCCGTCATCGCGCGCAACGTGCACGCACAGCGACGCACGACGGGCATCATGTTCCTTAGCGTGTCCACCTACGATCTGGTGCTGAACGAGTTTGAGGTGGTGACCTGGAGTCTGGGCTCGTGTGCCTGCTCGCCCGACACGGAGCGCGCACAATGGGCCACGCGTGCAGTAAGTGTATACTTGCGTGAGCTGTCACTTGTGTGAGTAAAAGGAAAGCTGTCAAACGGCCACAGCCTTGCCATGGAGCCCTCGTCAGAGGAACTGTCGATCTGGATACCATTCGGGTACCAGTCGCGTCCGCTCGCCGAGCTCGTGGACCACGTGCTACGGCCGGTATTCCACCAGCAACCACCCATACGCGCGCTGCGCGTGACCGGGTTTATCAGCGGTCTCGAGGCTGCAGTCGTTCACTGGATACTGGGGGCGCCAGAGTGCGCTGTCACCGCCAAGGCATCCAAAGTGATCGACAACCCGCTTGTCTCCGACCAGTGGCTCATCGAACTGGCCGTGCACAGCGGCAGGGAGCCCGGCTCACTCACCATCCAGCAGTGCGTGGCCGAGTTTGCACACGTTGAGATCGACGCCGCGACGTGGATTCTCAACGGGACCAAGACACCGTTCCCGCCGTGGGACCAATGCACGGACATCCGGCCCGTGCTGCATATCAACCTGCCCAAGGGCGCAGACGAAGAAGCCGTCGTGCGCACCCTGCGCAGCAAGTCACCCTGGGTTTCAGACTCGATCGAGATTCACAAACCGGAACGCAAAAGCGACTAAACCTCATTTACTGTGCATCCACCGCACTAGGCACTGTGCCGTCCATCACGACCTCGTGGTCGTCTGGGTTGAAGGTTGGCGTGTCAGGTGCCTCATCGTCATCGGACGGCGCGTCCTCTGGGCCCAGCACCTCAAACTGCTTTTGTGCATTCGCCACGTCGTTCGCCGTGGTAAGCGCGGGGTCTCTGTACTTTGGAGCGGCAGCGGATGCGAGCGCGCGCGGTGGGTTGTGCGAAAACAGCGATGCCACCAGCGCCGACACCAGCAGGTGGGTAGGAGACACGCGGCGCGCAAACAGAGCAAACGCCACCACGAACGCAGCGGCGCATGTGGCGTAGCGGTTGCGCGCCACCGAGGCGAACCACAGCGCCACCGTGCACGGCGTGTCGTCCACGAACCGCAGCGGGCCCACCGACAAGGGCGCCCACACCATGACGGCGGACGGTGCGTAAGGCGATGGGTACCAGTCGTTCTCGCCAAACGGCACCGCGCGCCACCCAATCCACAGCGCCGGGCGCACCAGCTCCACCAGCGTCAGCGCCGGCAGCCACAGCCACGGCGTGGCGCACCCGTTCCCTTGCGACAGGAGGCGCGCGCGCATCGCCCAGATGGTCATGGCCAGCAGGATGGCGTGCGTGTGTCGCTCCAACGCCGCCAGATCGAGAAACGAATCCACGGGCAGTTGGGCGTACGCCAGCGGATCGAAGCGCGTCTGCTCTCCACCGTCGTCCGACAGGTAACCGAACCGCTCGATCACTGCCACGCGGATCGGCATCGCAACCGCAAACAGGGCGGCGCAAAACAACGCCCAACCCACGCGCCGCGCAGGTGTATCGTTGATGGGCTCCAGTGCGTGTAGCGAGAACGAGCCGTGTGTGCCCGACGTAATTTGCATTCTCGTGAATGGATTACGGGTTTATGGAAAATATCATTCTTCGTCAATGGTCACCAGTGCGTGTTCGCACTTGCCGCACATGCACACGGGCACGCGCGCACATACAGACTCTACGGCCGACGGCGGACGTTTGGCTTTCTTTGTCCTCTTCTTGGGTGGTGCAGCGACGGTGGCCAAAATGTCGCCATGGTCCGGACGCGGTGCGCGCCGCGTGGCGTTTGACTCGCGCTTCCCAAATACGCACTCGTCCACCGGTCGGCTGCCGAGGATGGTGGGCGCCCAGTCCGTCTCCGTAGTCAGCAGAATGTCCAGCCACCGCTCCAGTAGGGTCGGCGGTCGGCGCTTGTTTTTGGTAGTCGACAACAGGGTTTGGCGTGGCTCGCCGCCGTCCACCAGGTCGGCCACGTCCGACAGGCGCTGCCATTGGTCCTGCATGCGGTAGGCCAGATACAGCTGTGCCTCCAGCGGGCTGCAATCGGCAAGTAGGGTTTGAGTCATTCTGGTGGGGAATGAGAATATGAGAATATGAGCGTGTGTGTGCGGCCACGACAACAGGTCGTCCGGTCTGCCAATGAAGAAGGGCTTCTAGTCCTCTTAAAAACCAGCCTGGTTTTTAAGAACTGTATGTGGCATTTGACACTGGGAAGGTCTTCCATGGGCAGGCCTGCAGGATGGCTTCAAAGAAGGCATCAAGCCTCGTTGACCTCACTCGTTCAAAGCCCCCTGGGCCAGACGACGACGATCGCACCGAATCCGACATGAGCGAGAACGGCGCACGTCAGCAATGGCTTCGTCAGCAAGCCGAGGAGAAAGTCCGTGCGGACGAGAAGGCACGAGCTGCGCGAGAGGGATCGACCAAGCGTCCAGACGTCCGGACGCCTTCGCCTCAACGCGCTGTCCTCCAGCGGACGGGCAGCAGCGGCAGAGGAGGGGCCGTCCCCGCCAGACCAGCCGATCTGATGTTTCCCCATCTCCCGAGCGCACCCGCACCCGCGCCCGCACCCGCCAAGAAGGCGCCACCCCAGTGGTTCCCCGAAGGCTGGAACGTCAAAAAGGACGACCTGAAGCAATACCTGGACTTCTTTCGAGACGGCGGCGATCGATGGGCGTACCAGGCCTTCCACCGGCACCTCGCGAAGACGAGGCTCGGTGAAATCCGGCCTGGCTGTGCCGTACACGCCGCGGCGTTTCTCGAATTTGTCACCAAGTGCGGGATCGTCGAGCACGTGCAAAAGGGCGACCACGTAATGTTCGACGCGCTCAGCTCCATACCGGCCACAATCGTGGCGGCGTTTGGCGTCCTCGTCACCGGATACACCGAGGAGACCAGGACCAGCTACGGTGCCGCGCTCAGTCTGCGCCTGAACGAAGCACTCCCGCCCGGAGAAGGCCGCGTGTCCGTCAAGCACGCAATCCGGCCCTCGTACACAGGCGCCGTCAGTCTGTTCCTGAACTCCGACCGCGCGGTCGGCAACGCCAAGAAGGCACTGGGCGATCTCGTCGCCAACGCGTACGGCACAGCGGACCAGGCGTTTGAGACTTCGGGGACGTACTTCCTCGACAAGTCGATGTACAGCGTGAAAAGGATCAAGGATGCGGACGGCGACGACGTGCCGCTGGCGGATCAGGAGATGGCCCCTCTGACACTGTCCACGGTCGCGGCGATGGTGGTGGCCGCCGAGTTCTGCTGCCGCGTGGTGGACTACGTCGTCAAGACCGACCGACCGGAACTGACCTACCCGCTCGCGTTTAGCGTGCCCAACCTGTGCAACCTGTGCAGCCCCCGCTCCCGCGACGATATCGACGCTCAGTGCAACGCGCTTCTGAACCAGATCCGCGCGTACATCGCTCTTTTCGTCGCCGGCACATCTGAAGAGCGCAAGGCGCACGGGCAGCTGATTCTGCGCGACGCGTGCGCGTTCCGCGACCATCTCAAGTCCATGCTCGACGACGCCGATGTCGTTCGCGGCGAGTATCCGCCCACCGATGCCGAGCTGCGCGACATTCGCGCACTCGGTCGGCGTCCGCTCGCTCGCGTCGACTCGGATGTGGGCTCGGTGCGCTCAAGCGGATCCGGTCGTCGCCCGAAGAAGCACCACGACACACTACCCGCCTCGTGGTCCCAACTCTGATACGAATACACGCAAATGTATTTTCCTAAATTCCATGTATCTATTCCTAGGGTCATGGGATCGGCTTCATCACACAGTTTCGTGTGCGATGAAGGCGGCCCGCAAAAATGGAGAGGTGTGGTCGTCCAGCTATGCTTCTGCTTGTCTTATGTCTTCCTTTGTTTCAGGCCGTTAACCTGCCCGTGGCATCGTCAGCTACAGAACCAGCAGCAGTAGCGCCGTATGCACAGACCCCGACCGTTCGCATTCGGTACCAGCAGCACGACGAGCCGGCGGAATCTGAGCACGTGGTGAAGGTGCTGTACCTCGGGAACGGCCGCAAGGGCGTGGCGCAGTGGCACTGGTTCGACGCCAAGCGCTGCCAGCAGGCGCAGTGTCCTGCGGGGCAAGAACATCCGAAAGTCACGCGCGTGCTGGCGGCCATGCGTCCCGTGCCGGTGGGCCAGCGCGTGCACCCAGACAGAGACGGCCTTGCGACGGGCACCAAGTTCGGGGCACTGTTCGGGTGCGATGAGTACGCCGACCGCGACGCCAAGACGTACGGCTTGAAGGACGGCGCGGCGCTGGTGGTGGCGCGCGCCAAGGGGCTGGTGCCCCCGGTGGAGTCCAACTGGCACATGAAGCGTGGGGAGCGCGAAGAGAGCGAGGCGCTGGACCTGTTTGAGAAGCTGACCAAGCTGGAGCTGGTGCGGTCGCAAAAGATGGGCCTTCTGGTGCACCCGGCCAACACGGTGGGCGCGTCGCCCGACGGACTGTGCCGCCGCCTGCCGCTGTTCGTGGAGATCAAGAGCAAGTACCGCGCCACCACGGTGGAGATGCCGGAGCCGCACTTCTACCAGACGCAGTGCCAGATGCTGGCCACGGTTCCGCCCGGCGGCGGCGGCGTGCCGCTGATCAAGTACGTGGCGTACTTCCAGTACGTATCGCGTGCGGCGAGCGGGTTTCCGCTTTGCTCCTTGCGCATGGTCAAGTTCGACGCCGCGCTTACAGACGCCATGCTTCTTCGGGCCGCCGGTTTCGTCAAGGCCATTCGAGGAGGAGGAGGAGGAGAACCGACGTCGGCGGATGGGGATGGGGATGACGACCCCGAGTGGACAGATGAAGAAAGGAAGGAAGACAAGCCAGCAGGTGGGAAGCGGGACCATTCTCGCGCCAGTGGTGTGAAACGTGGACATCAGAAAACCCCACCCACAAAGAAGAAGACGTCACAACCACTGCCTCCCAAGCCAGCAACCCGTAAACGCTCCCGTGGTGTGTTTTGGAGCGGTAGCCGCAAATGTGGTGCCGGTGTACGTAAGATCCGTAAAGTGTGATTACATACAGTTTTGCTATGTTGATATCCGATAGTCCGTGTGTTGTTGTCTGTGATAGTGAGGAGGGGAGGATGGGGAATGGTCCATCCGGCGAGACGCACAGGGAAGGACTGCGCAAACTGAGGGTGTGTGTGTGCGTGCACGAAACCAAACGGAACGTTCCCTCACATATGTCCACAGTACGATCTGTCGGTCGAGGAGATCCAACTGGAACAGCAAAGGGCTGTCTTTGAACGCCTTCTCAAGACGCGACCGGTTCCCAGAGTGGATCTGGAACAGTTGCGACAGCGCATGGGTACGCGATTCACCAACGTTCAACGGCTGGAGAAGCTGATCAAGGGGCTCACCAAGCAGGCAGAGATGCTCAAGGTGGCAAACAATGTGCGCGACGGCGCCAAGGTGCTCAAGGCGCTCAACATTGACGTGGCCAAGGTGGCGGGTGATACCCTCAAGCCGATCGACATCCAGCGTGCGTCGCTTGAGCTCGAAAAGTCGGCCGACGCGGTGGAGTTGGCACACGACGCACTCGGCGATGCGATCGAACCAAACGACCAAGTGGACGAAGCGTGCGAAAAGTTCATGGAGAGTCTACAGCAAAGCATCGCACTCCAGCTCGAGGCACCACCGGATGTGCCGCGCAGCGAGGCTCTTGCGGTGGACGATGTTCCAGAAGTGATGGCCGAGGAAAAGAAGGCGAGAGACGACGGAAAGCGGAAGAAGGGCAAACGTGGTGGTGGCGGTGGTGGCATGGTTATTGCAATGGCAGCACCTGACGTACAGCCGCCGAAGCTACGACCCGTGGTCCTAAAACGGGAGGAAAGGGACGCTGGCCCCGTCGTCGGCCGCGTGTCACCACCACTGGTACCACCACCGCCACCACCGCCATCCGAACGATCTGCTTCTATGAACATGGACGGGAAGGTGGATCCGCTCGTGCTGCATCTGCCTCCGCGCGTGGCACCTGCACCCAAACCAAACGACCTTGGCGTCATTCCGTGTTACGGACCCAAGGCGTGGAAGCGCGAGATGCCCACCAGCAGATTGGCACCCGAAGATGCAGAAGAAGAGGAAGAGGAAGAAGAACCAGAGGGCAAATACTCGGATTCGGACGGGGAGGCAACAGGAGATCAAACACGCGAGGCAGTTGCACACAGCGAGAATGAATACGAACACGAGGATGGGAACGGGGAAGACGATGGTGATGGCGACGATGGCACAACGGACGGCCATTACGCCGACATGAGCGAACGCAATGACACGATCGTTATTTAAACCGAGTTTTAGTTGCAAAGATCAATCGTCGTCACTAGGCCATGCCTTGAGCAAGCGCTCATCATCGCCGATCGCACGCATCTGCGCAATAAGATGCGCGTGCTGCGGAGACGTATCGGTGCCGATCGGACTGTTGGCCAGCAGACGATCCTGCGCCTCGCGCGCAAAGTCGTAGCAGTCGCCCTCCAAACCGATCGTTTTGCACAGCTTCAGCCGACGCCGAGCGAGGATGGAGAGCGCGGCATCACGGATCCCGTCACGCGTAGCGCGGTAAAACACCTCGTCGCCACGCGCTGCCGTCGGGCGGCGCCGCGCATCCACCGCGGCCGCAATGCGTTCCAGCGACGCACAGACATCAAAAGCCGTGTAGTGTGCATCGCCTGCCGACGCGCCATCGTTTGCGCGTCTCGCCAGCTCCAGCGGGCTCGTCCACTCGGACGGCGGCTTCTCCAGCAACGCCATCAGGATGATCGCCGCCAGCGTGGTGTCTGCTTCCGAAGGCGCTTCTCCCGACCCACCCTCGACGCCCGACAGCAAGGTACGCGCCGCCACCTCGAGCTGGTAGTACGCCGTGGCCGCCATTGCGGATGCGTGCACGGGCGTGCGTGCAAGTGTGACGCAAGAGATACGCGCGTGTCCATGGATGGAAGATGTACAACGATGGCCAACGGATACGTGCACACGCTGTATTAATGGTCACGGACACACGCGTCACAGTGGCACGTAAAGCCAAACTCTTGATACAGGTGCATACGCGTCAGTTCGCGTGCCAGCTCGGGCGGCACACATTCGACCACGACGTACGCCACCGTGACTTCGGTGCCGGGCGCAATGTCACCCGTCGCGACAATGGCAACCTGCTTGCTGCCCGGCAGCGGAACGAAGCGCGCGTTCGGAGAGCACGAGTGGTTGAGAAACGCCAGTGTTGGGTAGAAGCCGAGCGAGCGGTCGTGCGCGTGCACCGGGTACGTGATCATGGCGCCGTACAACTTGCGCAGCTGGGCACGCTGTTCCTCGGGGCAGTTCGCGAGCTCGAGGTTGTCGGATCTGTCCCATTGGTTCCGCACCAGCCGCCCGTTCTCGGGGTAGTTCGTGACGTCAAAGTTGACTTTCAGTGCCAAGTGCGCCAGAGCCCACGGCTGCGTGGACGAATTACCCTTGTCGGGCACTGAGATCAGCGGCATCTCCTCGAAAATGACCGTGCCGGCCGGAATGTGCTGGATGGCGACCCAGTGGCGGCCCCTCTCCAGGCAGGTGGCCAGGGCGCAGTACTTGCCGATGGGTTGCTGCTGCTTGGTGTCCATGATGGGCGATCGAATTTGTGAGTTCACAGACGCCTCTGGCCCAACAGGCGGACCACGTTTCCCCAATGGAAGGCCTGCCCCAGTCACAAATCTCTTAAAATTCAGGCTGGTTTTTAAGACCTTCCAGCAAGGCTAGCAGCCCTGCCATCCAGCGCACCGGGCTGCCTGAGCCTCTCTCTGTGCTGGGCTCATACTCTCAAGCGCCCACCTTCCAAGCTTACAATGGAGTCCTCTGCCACTACCACTGCCGCCCCTGCGCCCACTGTTGTCACGGACACCGCCGAGTCCGGCAAGAAACGGGCCTGGGTCCCCGAGACGGACGTCGAGGCGCTGGTGGCCAAGTACGGCCCGTTGCGTTTCTCCACGCGCGCCGACATTGTGCAATACGAGAAGAAGGCGCGCGCGGACACTGTTGCTGCATCGGAAGAACGGCGCAAGGAGCTGCTCGAGCAGATCGCCGAGCGGAAGAAGAAGCAGGACGCGGAGGACGCGGAAACCGCAGCGGATAACGGGAAGGATCCGAGTGAGCACACCGCATTCGACTGCTGCGTCTGCAAGTACGCGTACGAGCCCCGCGAGAGCGGGTCGTTCAACTGTGCCGTGTGCATGGACGAAGTCTGTCGCAAGTGCCTGGAGCACTGTGCGATTAGCGTCTGCTGCTACAAGTGTTGCAATCACGAGCCCGACGAGGACGACCTTCCTTTCATTCCCTTCCCCGACGCGCTCGGGCTCCCCGCGGCGGGGTGCGTTCACCAGGGGTGCGAGGAAGGCGACCACGAATGCCAGCGTGAAGCTGTCTGCCCGAACTGCGTCACCAAGTCGGTCGAGGAACGGCACGAAAAGGATCGTCACGAGCGCGCCAACGCCACACGCGCCAAGGTTGTTGGTGCTGCCAATGCACTGCGCCAGTTTGAAATGACCAACTAAGCGAGTCTTTACTAAATCTCACGTGGCTCTGCGTCATCACACCCATTGCGATCCCCTAGATACCGGGCTGACCATGTATCAGCGACGAATCGATTTCAGAATACATGTCACAAACCACACCACCAACGATACGTGGTCCGCCGCGGATCGTATCTCAACCCCGCCACACCGAACCGATCTAGACCGCTCCGCCTGCACAACCTCCGTTCTACAACATGTCGAAGCGCAGCGCGTCACAAAAGGATAAGGCTGAGACGGAGGCGGACGCAAAGAAGAAGAAGCCTCGCCGCGTGACGCTGTCTACGGATACATCCACGCTGTTTCGTGTGCTGGTGGACGGCAAGACGGTGTACGAATCGACGGCCAACATGCCCAAGATCGTCGAGGTGGTGACGACGGACCCGCGCAACCTGTTGGCGTCCGGTTTCAGCGTCAACGTCAAGGGCGAAGTCACGGGCGACATGGTCGTGCACCACGGCAAAGCGTGTGTGAAGGGCACGCTCTACGGAGACGCCATCTCCATCGCGGGCGACGTCCACATCGACGGCGCCGCCTGCGGCAGTGTCAGCGCCACGAGAGGCAATGCAGTGGTGATGGGCGAAGTCAAGGGCGACGTGACTGTGCGGAGTGGCAAGTTTGGTCGCACACAGACAGAGGTAGAAGAAGCGAGTGAAGAGGAAGACGAAGAAGACGAAGGAGATGAAGAGTAAACTTTGTATTTTGCTCAATCAAATGAAAATCTGACCGGTAGCCGTGATGGGTGCGCGACAGATTGAGCAGTTCTTGAGCTGTTTAGCGCAGGGCATGCAGGCGAACACGTGGTGGCACGGCGTACACATGGCGTTCTTGGGGTTTTCCATGCACACGATGCACATCTGTGCGTCTGCGGTTCCGGCGCGACGCAGCGAGTCCAGCTCCTTGTCGCGCTCCGCCAGCCGTTCGCGTGCGAGGGCCTCGTCGCTCTCGACCTTCTTCTTGAGCTCGTCCACCGCGGCCAGCTTGGCGTCCATCACCGCCTTGAACGACTTCTCTGTCCCACAACGCTTGCACTTGTCGTTGCGTCTGAAATTGGAAAAGTCGCACGCCGGGCACTTCCAGTCGTTGTTGACGTTGACGGCCTTATCATTGTCGGGTTTCACTTCGGAGGCGGCGCCTGGCGGTGGCGGCGCCACGTCACCGCCTTCTTTAGGCTTAGCCCTATGGCACCGGTAGCAGGCAGGTTTGGACGCAAAGTTCATCGTCCCACATCCGGCGCAGTCCCAGTCGCCAGGCTTGCGCTGCACCGGTTTGCGGCGGTCGCACTTGAAGCAGTTTGATCGACTGGAAAAGTTGGTGGTATGGCAATGAAGGCACTTCCAATCGCCCGGCCTTGCGTACGGAGACGCCATACCGGCAAACGGATTGTGTTCACGGCGCGTGGCTATTTCGCGTACCTTCGCCCGTTTTTTAAGCCAGTGATACGTGGTCAGCCACGTATCTCTGTGGTTCGGAGCACCCCGTGGCCGACACGCGCGGATCATCATCCATGCAGCTCCCCGACGAATCATATCCATTGGCCAATTTCATTTGTGTGTGGTCATACAACTGCCACCCGGATAATGCACCAGAGACCGTTTGACTTGGCGGTGTCCGAAGCAATGGCGGACGACCTACGGACGATACGCGAGTCGCTCGAACAGATACAGAAGACCCTCGTCAGCGTAGGCGCACTGGCGGCCAGTGGACGGAGCGTGAATCGAGACACACGCAGGTTGATGACCACGTGAAAGGCCTCGACGCACGCGTCAGTGGACTGGACACGCGCGTCAGTGGACTGGACACGCGCGTCAGTGCACTGGACAGGTGCGGTTCCGCGAGGGGTTTACAATGTAAATCCGCGCAGGGACTTCCGAGTGTTCAAGAAGGAGATGGGCGAGTTCAAGCGGGAGATGGCGACGTTCAAAGGCGACATTCAGGAGCGGGCTTTGCGCGAAGCGGTGGAGAAACGCTACGGTCGCGACTTCTCGGAACTCTTCTGCATTGAAGGCCTGAACGGCCTTGCGCGCGTCATCGGAACGCGTAAAACCGAATACCGTCCCCGCCCGCACGACGAACCAACGGACGCACGAAGCGACACGCAAATGATTGAGAGCGCGTCGGCGTGTCTAGTGGCGTCTCTCCAGGTGCCCCGCTGCGGGACAGCAGTGCTCGCGCCTACTCACGCGTACACGCAGGACGACGCCTTTGGCCGCTGTCTAGACTGGGTCCTTCGCCAATGCCGACAGCAAACATGGCTCTGCGACCAGGCGAACGTACGGCGCATTGCCCGTGCCACATTTAGAACCGCGTGGCAGCTCAAGACCCCGAAGGACACGTTGCACTTCCTGTCCACCGGACTGCACACGAAGGGCGGCAGGCTCGGCGCGCTACTGCGCGAGATCGACGACTACCTGAAGTGTGGGTCGTACCTCCTCCACGCGTTCTGCGACTACGTCAACTGCGATGACGATGCGCGGCGGTCCGCTATGCTACGCAATGACAGTGGGCTGGGCCTGATGATATTCTGCGACACGGCACTGCATCCACACGAGACGATCCTGCGGGAAGTGCATGCCATCGACCAGAAGGAGCACGACATGAAGGAGCCTTTCACAGCACCGCCGATCCACGTGCTGGAGCTGGACTGTCGGGGCAGCTCCGACTGCGGCAGGCCGTTCGTGATCCGTATTGGCGAGATCAAAAGCTCGCAGCCAAGACTGCTGCAGATGCTACGCGCGATGATCGTACTGAAAGCGGCTCGAACGGCTGTCCCGTTCACGCTGGATGGCGTCGGCACCACGCTGCAAAACGACGAGGTCGTCGTGTACGGCGTGACGTTCCTTCCGCGTCACAGCCGCTACCGGCGGCGCACCTGGCACCACGCCCAGCTACCTGGAATCGTGCTTCGCTTTGAGATGCTGTGACGGATAAACGAAGGTGATCATGGCTTGTGTGTTTGCGACCGTGCGATACATGGTCAGCCGCGTATGTGTTTCAGAATACCTGGTGGATTGCGTCACACCACCCAATCACAAAATGTCGAAGCGCCACGCACACGAAGAGGTCGAAGAACGGGAGGAGGAGGAGCACATTGGCGCGGGGTCCCTTGCTCCTCCCCCTGCCAAGCGTCCTGCGCCTGAAGACCCTACCGTGGGCTTCAATGTCGCCGTGCCACTGTGCCCCGAGCAAGAGGCGGCACTCAACATTGTCACGCGCACGCGACTCAACGTGTGTATCACCGGCGGGCCGGGCACGGGCAAATCGGTTCTGCTCACGCACATCCTCCGCAAGCTCAAGGCCAAATGGGTCAAGGATCCCGATGCCATCCTCACCAGCAGCAGCACCGCCGGCTCGGCCTTCAATCTCGGCGTCTCCGCCGTCACCTTCCACTCGGCGCTCGGTCTTGGACTTGGCGACCGCCCCGCAGAAAAGATCGCGCGCTACATGAAGAAGGAGCGCCGCCAGCTGCTCAAGTCCATCAACGTCCTCATTCTCGATGAGTACTCGATGATTAGTGACCAGCTGCTAGATTTGGCCGACGGTGTGCTACAAAGAGTGCGCGGCAACAAGGATCCGTTTGGCGGCGTGCAGCTCGTGGTGTTTGGCGACGCACTCCAGCTTCCGCCCGTCTCCAAGGACCCCAAGAACCCGGTCCGCTCGTGCATCTTTGCGCGGGCATGGAGAGCGGCCAAGTTCAGCGTGCTGCTCCTGCGGCAGATCCACCGCACCAAGGACGCCGAACTGTGCGCCGCCCTCGCCGACATTCGCGTCGGTGGGCCCAAGCATGACGGCGTGCTTCTCCCGTCCACGCTGGCCACGCTGCGCCGGATGAAGCGCGCGCCGCCTGCTGGCGACCAGCGCCCATACCAGTACCCGCACGTGGCCAGCGCCAAGAAGCGCAACGCCGAAGAGCTGGGCAAGATCAACGACTTCCAGCACACCTACACTGCAGTGGACAAGTTCTCGGCTGATCTCGACTACTACGAGCGCGAGTCCGCCGACCGCGCGCTCAGCGCCATGCCCATCGAGCGGTCGCTTGCGCTGAAGAAAGGCGCGCGCGTGATGTACCTCGTCAACACCGACCAGCTGCGCGGCCTTGTCAACAATGCGCTCGGCACGGTGATCGGGTTCGAGGGCCCCGAGAACTGGCCCATTGTGCGGTTCGACGCCGAGCGCACGGGAACAGCCACCGTCAAGCCCACGAACCAAGACATCAATGGTCTGCACAGCAGGGTGCTGGCCACGCGCACGCAGATCCCGCTCACGCTCGCGTGGGGCATCACCACACACAAGTGCCAGGGCATGACGATGAAGTCGTGCGTCCACCTGCTCAACTGTTTCGAGTCGGGCCAGATCTACGTGGCCCTCTCGCGCGGCCGCGATCTCGAGGATACGATCATCATGGACGATGTTCCCGTCCGCCCAATCAAGCCGCCGCTGCCCGAGATCATCCAGTGGTACGAAGCCCTGGAAAAGGGCCCCACCATCGAAGAAGCGTGGATGCGGATTGGCAAACAAGCTGTTTGTTATTAAACTTTATCCAAATCCTTATGCCGCGGGGGCTGCACCCGGCCGCATGGCGTCCAGGATGCTGCGCAGCGCCACGGCCAGACCCGTCACCGCGTTGAGGTTCTCGTTAAACCCGTACACGCCGATGCGCCCGTTGAACTGCCCGAGCCGACTGCGGTTCGCTTTGATCCAGCGGAAGCCGTCCGAATCGGAAACGGCTACAGAGAGGCCCTCTTCACTCAGGACGGTGTGAACCGCGTGGCGATACATGAAACCCATGCATTCCACCAGCGGAATCTCCTTGTCATCCGGGTCGTCCAGGCGACGACCAATCCTCCACAGTTCGTTCGTCTCGTCGACATACGACCGTTTCCTCAACTCGGCCAGAACGTTCGCACATGCAAGCGCAGCCGCGCGCGCATTCTTGCACGCCAGTTTGAAGTTCCAGTGATCGTCGACGTCGTTCTGGCTCGGTCCGATGCGCGCCAGCTGATCCGCGGCCTCGTTGTCCATTGCACACAGGAACGTCCCCACTTCGCGAAGCACGCGCCGTACGTCTTCCTCTCGGATGCGGTTCCTGTTGCCAAGAAGCATGCCCATCTGCCCCGCCGCGCGCGTAACCCCGGCGTCCACTCTGGCGCTCATGAAGCCAGCGTTCATGATAGCGTAGAGGTCGGCAAGGGCAGCGTTTGCAAACGAAAAGAACGGACGGGCGTGTGCCGAGTTCCCGATACGGCGCCTCGTATCCGCGAATCGCAAGAGTTCGACGCCGATCAGCTTACAAGCCATCAGCCGGTCCACCTTGCTTGCTGGTCCCCTGACCGCTTGAACGCGAGCGTTCGTGCGACGATCGCTCTTCTCCTCGCCATCGTCACGCCCACGCCCGCGCGCACGCTCACGCCCACGCTCGTCTGGGCCACCAACGTCAGAAAACGCGAGCGCCATCGCGGACACAGTTGGTGTATTAACACTAGCCTTCGCCACATAGTGTGTCTGTGAATCACCCGTCCGTGGGTGCACCAGGTGTCTGTGCGTGAATGCTGTTCCATTCGTCGATGGCGAGCAGTCGGAACACGCGGCGCAGTTTGGGTTTCGGGTCGTTGCGGTTGATGCGCTGCAGCGCGCGCTTGAGGCCGTTGGCGGTGCGCGGGTAGTTCTTGGGACCGTTGGCGTCGAGGATGCGGCCGGTGCGCGACGAGCACGACAGCGCGTGGATGATCATGCCCTCGACGTCGGGCGACGCCAGGCCATAGTCGATCTCGAGGATGAAATCGCCCTCCTCGTTGATCACGTCCGTCATCACGCGCCCCGCCGCCCTAGCGGCCGCGAACTTATTGGGCCACCGCGCCAGTTGCATGCCGCGGTCCTTGAGCGCCTCGTGCACAATGTCCGTGCGCCAGAACCCCTGGCCTGGCGAGTACCACCCGTTGTGCAGCGCCCTGCGGTCGGGCTCGAACGTCTGCGGCACGTTGGTCTCGAACCACGCCGCGATCGTGTCCAGCACCGCCGGCGTCAGCAGCTCGTTGCCGTACGCGTGGTTCACCGCCCGCAGCACACATTCGCCCGCCGACTGCTTGACCAGATAGTCGGGCAGTTGCGGAGGCCGCGTGTACGGCAGCGCGACCGTGCTGGGCCGTTTCGCTTTCTTTGACCGACGAGGGCGCCGTTTGCGCTTTTTGTTGTTCGAGGTCTGCGGGAATGAGACTCCTTCGACACGCACGCACATCGGGCAGCACGGGAGGAACGAGTGGCACCGAGGGTGGCGTGGGCCGTTGCGGCTGCGCGTGTGAGTACGGAACGTGGGCTGGATTGTACCACTGGCTTGACGAGGGCAAACTGCGACGCGGGCGGCGGCGGAGGAGGAGCGGTCTGCGCGCTCATCAGTAAAACACACATTCACGAGAATCACCTGAAACTCGGCTTCCTCCACGTCCATGTCGTCTGGTTCCGGTGGCGCTGGGTCGTGAACCACAGGCGCTGCGCCACCCGATGAGCGGCGGGGCCTGCCGTTGCGTCGCCGCCCACTGACTGGCCAACCGGAGGGCAGAGGAACAACGATCACGTTGGGCTGCTGTGGCGGCTGCTGCTGTGGTGGCGGTGGCGGCGACGGCCGTGGATGCGGCAACCGTGGTCGTGCGCGAGAAGGAACGACGGGCGAGTCGGCGGGTGGCGCGGCAGCCTGAGAGCGGATGGCAGGCGGTGGCACTGACGGAGGCGGAGGTTGTGGCACAGGCGCAGGTTCAAGGTCCGGAATGACGTTGAGCGGAGACGGGCGCGACAGCAGTTGCGATTGCATCACTTTGCGCTCCGCGGGCGACACCATATCGGGGGACAACCCGCTCGCGGCGGCAGGAGACGCGGCGGGCGCAGCGGGAGCAGCGGGAGCGGCCGGCTCAACTGCAGCAGCGGCGGCGGACGCGGACGGCGACACCGAGTCCGAGTTTGCGCGCTGGGCCGTCGATCGCGTGATGTGAACGTACGTCGGATCCGCAGCGGACACGGAGCGCGGCTTCTTCCGTCCTCGGGACGTGTTCGCCATTGCGCACGGCAAACCCTTGGTACTCTGGTTATTTCCAGTCGGATGGACCACCCGACTATCATTTCCAGCACCATCGACGCACACACGAGTGGCAGACCTTCTCACTCTCTCGCTGTCCCCGCCAATCGCGCCGCCTTTCTTCACCGTGCGCGTGTCGGCTTATTGCGTTCCCTGCTGGCCACAGGGAATGTACATGAGTTGACACGCCACGGTGGGGAGGGCAGCGCGGTGGGTGGCTTGTTTGTGTGTCGCGTCGCGCGCGCTCTGCCCACTTGCGACGAGCGCTGGTTTTCGGCGTTCGCGCGATGGGGGCAGAGTGTGTATGCTTCGTTTCCCTTTTCCCCTTCTGGTGCCGTGACATATGCGATACCTGCCTTGTGCCCTGTCCTCTTTCTTTGATCTGACGTGCGACGACTCGGCTTTGTCGCACGCGATCGAGGGGAGTGATGGTCGTGCGCTGGGTGGGCATTGCGTCGCGTGTGCCTGCTTTGTGGTGTGCATGCGGCCAGCGTCGTGGCGTGCGATGGATCGTATTATATCTATTTTACGACGTCGCACACACGGCGTTGCTATGTCGCGTGTGCACCCGCCCCTTCTGTGAGTTGTTGCCTTGAGTGCGCGATCATCCATGTCTGCAGCCGAATATCCATTCGGTGGTATCGGGCATGAGATCGTACATTCGGCAATGACTCGCGCGGGGATGTGCGTTTTCCTCTTTCTCTGTTGGCGCATGGTGTCATCCTGCCCTCACGCACGCGCAACAGCAGCTCAAGGGGTCCGTTCCTCTCTGGGGTGTAGTCGTAGCGTTGGAGTAGAAAGAACGGAGTAGCAGAGTGGTGGTGGTGTAGACAACCTTCCACCCGCCGTGTCACTGTACGCGCGAGTGGACGCGTGTAGAGTGGCACGAGAGGGCGTAGGCGGCGGACCACCCGGGTGGTGTACCCGTGCAATGGTGGCTGGGGTTAAGCCGATGTAGATCCCGGGCTGGCCACGTATCTCAAGGACCCTCCAACCAACACGATGTTGCAAAATGTATTTTTCTTTGCGATGCGTGGTCAGCCTGGTATTTAGCGCATTTTCTTTTCACGCGGGTACTATGAATCGACCACCCATACGATGGCTGGGGTTAGTTTGAGATAGATCCCGGGCTGGCCACGTATCTCGAGGACCCTCCAACCAACACGATGTTGCAAAATGCATTTTTCTTTGCGATGCATGGTCAGCCTGGTATTTAGCGCATTTTCTTTTCACGCGGGTACTATGAATCGACCACCCATACGATGGCTGGGGTTAGTTTGAGATAGATCCCGGGCTGGCCACGTATCTAAATGTTGGCGACATTTTGCAACATGTCATGTTCAACACATCATCTGAGATACATGGCCAGCCTGGTATTTAGCACACTTTCTTTTTACCCGGGTACCACTGACAGGACCACCCGTGCAATGTCTTCGTCTCACTTTTCGGTACATTCATTGACAATCGTAGCGATCGCATCCAGTTTGTCGGCGCTGATGTCGTCGAATGTGTTTGTGGCGGCGATGCGCGGCGGTAGGACGGAACCCATGGTGAGAGTGATGCTGGCTTCGGCCACGGCTTCGCCCCACGCGGCGCTCTCGGGCACAACTTCATTGCGCACGCGGCAGAACTGGCGCGCCAGCACCTCCATGTTCACCAGCCACTGCCCGATCCACGCTCTGGTGGTGGGCACCTCGACGCCCTCGGTCTCCTCGATCCACTCGTGCGTGTGGCGCATGACGCGCGTGAAGAGCTGCGTTGCGCCGCGCAGCAGCTGGACCTCGTGTGCGCCCGCGTCGCCCGCCAGTTTGTTTTGCGGTGGTGACGATGCCGATGATGACGCCGTCAACAGAGTCACGTAGACAAGCACAAGCGGGAGAACGCGAAGAAACATAAATGTGTGCAGGTGCATGCAGGTGCGTATGACAATGTGAGACGCGTACAACGCCACAGCGCCGTGCCCACACACTGCACAAATAACAACCGCATGATCGTGTTCGAAATACTCTTTCTCATCTGGATCATCTCGATCATCGCTTCGTGCTTTGACAACACAGACAAGCAACACAGATTGCGACTGGCGGAGCTGAAGAAGGAACACGAGTGGCGAATGGAGGAACTCGAACGGAAGAACGAGCTGGCCATGCGAAGGCAGGCGGAGAACGCGAGGATTGTGTGACTTGTAATTGTTAAATTAGAACTGGACGCACTACAGCGCATATTGGGCCACGGGGCCAGTGTAGGTGGTGCCGCACGAACGGTCCCACAGCGACCACGCGAGGAGGGCAAAGGCAAGCATGGACAGACAGGTCATGATGCCGCGAAACGCAAAGATGGTCGATGCGCGTTCCCGAAGCCCGAGGATGACCAGCCCAGCGGCGGCCGCGCAGATGATCGGGGGTACGAAGCCGTAGTTGTGCACTCGCGCATTGATGTAGATAAACAGAGTTTCCACGCCCAGCCCGCAGAACGCGAGCGCCATCGCCCACTCCTTCCAAAGGCTGGATTTGGGCGCGACGGGCGGGTCGCCGGTGAACTTTGCGTAATCCACCGCAGTGTCAGACCCGATAATCTGCCAAGTCGCGCATCCTGCAAACGACGCGGCTGCGCCGATAGCGGCATACGCGATCTCGGCTACATCTGTTCCCCGGTCGTTGTTCGGGCGGAAGTAGAATGCGGCAACGAGGACGATCGCGTGGCCAGACAATGAAAGCACGAGGGGCCACACCGGGACGCCGAGCACGAGCACGCTCATGGATACGAGGAACCCGCCCAGGACAATGAGGAAGGGGGTGGGCCAGTCGTCGATGGTGGACGATGTCGAGGTACAATCACACCCAAACGATCCGGTGGGACAGGTTCGTGTCGCATCCGCTGCTTCAACCACCGAGACTTGCAGCCAGGACGTAGAGGCGTGGAGGTCTTGGAGTACAGAGTCGCGTCGTGACAGTGAAAGACTGGTGTTGCAGATGGGCACTGAAATGTCGGTGTCGCTCACCGTATCCGCCGCGCCACACGCATCACCCAGCACTACCCACGCACCCGCCACGCAAGACAGTAGTCGTCGCGCGGTGGCGCGCCAGGGCAGCGCGGAGAAGGACGCGCCGACAGTGGCGTAGGGCAGTGACCCGCTCTGCACCAGCAGGCGGAAAGCGAGTAGAACGGGGTCGCCCGTGGTGCAGTTGAGAATGTCGCTCTTGGATTGCGCGGCGACGACGAGCGTGGCGTTGGTGGTGGCATTCGGACTTGGTTTCAGAAGAACGACGGTGGATGAAACTGTTCCATCGGAGCGCGCGATGGATAGATTGACGGATGTCCAGCTGGTGGCGTTGACTTGAAGAAAAGGTACGCTGATATTGGGGAAAGCCGTTGGCGTGACGGTTCCCCCGGCCAGTTGGGTGGGACCGACTGTCGGTGTGTTTGTCGGAGCCACGGTCGTTGTTGGTGTGCGCGTCGGCGCGAGCGTCGGTGCCGCGGTGGTTGGCGCGGCGGTGGTTGGCGCGGCGGTGGTTGGCGCGGCGGTGGTTGGCGCAACGGTGGTTGGCGCGGCGGTCGTTGGCGCGGCAGTCGTTGGCGCGGCAGTCGTTGGAGCTGCGGTGGTGGGTGCCACGGAAGGAGCTCCGGTGGACGGCAGAGCAGTAGGCACAACCGACGGCGTTGCGGTCGTGGGTGCACCCGTCGGAGTCGCGGTCGTGGGTGCAACAGAAGGAGCCGCGGTGGTCGGCGTCGTCGAGGGCGCCGCGGTTGGCACGGCCGTCGTGGGCGCTACTGTTAGGGTCGCGGTCGTCGGTGTGGATGAAGGCGTTGCGGTAGTCGGGGACATTGTGGGGGTCGCGGTCGTGGGGGTCGCCGTTGGGGTCGCCGTAGTGGGAGCCACCGAGGTCGGGACGTTCGTGGGCGTGGCCGTGGTTGGCGATGCGGTGGGGGCAACCATGGGCGCACTCGTAGGCGCTGCCGTGGCAAGGAACGCATTGTAGTCGGCAGTGACGTCGCTGGAGGTCATTGCCACTGGATACACGGTGATTTCGTCGAGCAGCGTGCTGTTGAGCGGTGGCAGGACGATGTTCATGTCGTGCATGAATGGACCGACGTAGCCACCCGAGTAACACGGCCCCCACTCCCCGTAGGGACTCTTGAGGACGCCGTTGACGTAGTACGTGATTCCCACGGTGCAGCGGTTGGGCTGGTTAAAGACGAAACACATGCGGTTCCACGCGCTAACGTTGTAGATGTTTGCGGTTTGTGTCATCCCGCCAAAGTTGGCCAAGAGTGACCCGTCGTTTGTCGTCACGGCAATGTCGGCAAAGGTCATGAAGAAGAACGTGGTTGGGCTCTGGCCGAGGCACCCGGGGCGTGTGAAGTCGTAGGCCCCAACCTGCGGCACGTTGACCCATCCGCCGGAAATAACCTTAAAGTCGTAGCAGATCGTAAAGTTGGGCGACAGGAACGAACCGGTGGTCATGAGCAACGTGCCGGTGCTGGAAGCGTACACGTCGCCGTGCGGACCGCCGCCGGTGATGAACGACGGGGCGCTCGGGTACGAGATCTGCGCGTTTAGGTCGCACGCGCTGCTCCACTGAAACGCGATGGGCTGGAACGCTCCCATGCGCGACCCGTTCACGCTGTTTGCCAGCGACCCGCCTTCGAACGAATACCGCGCGATCGGGACCGTACCACTCCCCTGTATGCCCGTGTCGACACGCGACACGTTCTGCGGCCAGAGATTGACAAGCGTGGTGATTTCCGCACTGGAGAGCGCGACGTTCCATATGAACATGGTGTCGAGCACCATGGGCCACGCCGCCTTCGTTGGCTGCGTGGCAAGGTAAACCGACGTGCCCTGGTCAACAAACGTGCTGTACTGCTCGGCCGTGGTGTTGCACATCGTGAGCACGGGCCCCGCCTTGCCGTCCAGGTACCACTGCGACTGAAAGACCCCGCCCGCGGAAGCAGAATACACCATCGCAAAGACAGTGTACATGCCGTACTGCGAGCTGTAGCTGATCATGTCCGCTTTGCCATCGACGTAGTAGCTACACGCGTCCATCGGAATGCCAAATCCAACGCCGTATTCGTGGGTGTTCCACGTCATCGGATACGACCCATTGGCCCAGTGCGCATGGCTAGCGTTGTACCCCGTCGGGTAGAACAGTGGCGCGCGCCCAGACGCGTTGCGCACCGCCGTCTGTACCGCGTTGATGCCGTCGTCCGGGATACGCAGGCGAAACGCAAACGTCGTTCCTGTGGTGGTGGCCTTGTATCCCGTGCCCGGTGGTGTGTGGATGCGGTTCGCAGTCGCATCCCCGCGCAGCATGAGCTGCAGCCCATCGCCTTGCAGCGAAGAGCTGAAATTCAGCGGGTTCATCGTGTCATCGATCAGGTTGTTTCCATTCCCGCTGTCGTCGATCAACGATGCGTTGTTGAACGAATATGCTGCGGCGATATTGGACGCCTGCGGCAAGCCAGCGGTGACGAGATTGGTGTACCAGGTCGTCGCCCCGTCTACACACACGCACGCAATCAGAAGGAGAAGGAAAACGGCTGCCACCATGCGCAACATTGGCACTGGTTTCGACACTCGCATGCGAGGCGAGTCACATACATGTAGGCGAAACGGTCGGACTTGCCGTGGGCGCAGTCGGTGCGGCGGTGGAAGGAGCAGCTGTTGCAAGGTAAACCCGAGCCACCGCGCGGCGTACCTGTGGTGGGAACTGCGGTTGGGCGTGCCGTTGGTGCCGACGTGGGCGGCATCAGGGCGGCAAACTCGGCGGCGACTTCGGCGTCGGACAGGATGCGATCTGTCATCCACACCCGCGTCACTAGAACGGGGTAGTCCTGTGGCAGCTGGAGGATGGGGGGCACGAGCACCGACGCCCACGCGCTGCGCTGTGCAGCGACGACGCGCGGCAGCCCGTCGTGCCACACCCACGCCATGGTCGGCCCAGACCGATTGACAGCAAAGCAGGCGTGGTGCCACTGGAACAGGGACGGTGTTGACACGTTCCACATGTACCCGGTCTCGGACGCCTGCCACGTCCCGCCCGTCGTGACGCTAATTTTGGGCGAAACGCACTGGACGCCGCCGCGGTCGTCGCAGCTGTCCGTTTCGACTCCAATCTCAAACGGCCGCACCGTCGAGTTCTCAAAGTAGAACGCCAAACACACGCTCCACTGGGCCTGTGCGACCGGAAGCACCAGTGACGACGTATCCGTGTCCATCCCAACCACGTAGGCGTTTCCAGTGAGAGACGGCGCCAGACTGACGTTCGGCGCCGCGGTTGCTGTCGTCCACACACCCCACCACGAGGTAAACCGCGGGCGTTGGATCAAACGCATGCCACCCGAGTCTTCTGCTGTAGGGTCGCTAGCATTCGAGAACGACCAACGTGCGCCGCCGAATGGCAACGCGCTGCGGACGTCGGACGCCCGAGTCTTGTTGGGCGAACCGGGCAGCAACTCTGCGTTGTATAGTGTCATTACCTCCTGCGAGGCAAGCGCCCGGTCGTAGATGCGCACCCCTTGAACGTACAGGTCCGAATCACACATTGGTGGAAGGGGCGCATCGTCCACGGGGGCGGCGCGGCCGATGACAAAGGGGGAGTTCCGCATGTCCCCGGGCTCTGTGCCCGACGAAGGCGCGATGTTGGCACAGGACACGCCGTTGATGTACGCGCTCACGGCGGCGGAAGGGCCATACGTGACCGTCACCTGGAACCACTCGCGGAGCGGGATGGAGCATGTCACGTAACTGTAGCCGTACGAGGTGCGCAGGATCGCCCCCCTTCCGTAGGCGGGTCCGTTCCGCGCAAAGAACACGTAGACATTGGCGACCGCGAACGTGACACAGTCGGCAGCCAGGTCGGCGTACTCGATCTGGTACCAGCCAGAGAACGAGCACTCCATTGTTAGCAACTGTCCCAGTAATTCAGGATGGGTGGCGATTCGGTATTCCCCGTGCAGATCGGTACGGTTCGTGAACAGGAACCGAGGGCGCACGGGGTCAATCGCCGCTCCCATCACCGTAGAGTACTTGACCACGGGCGAGTACCCGGCAGCGAGCCCACCAAGATGGAGTGCGCCGAATCGGTCGCGCGGCGTCGGCGCGTTGGCCACCCAGCGCACCGCCTGCGTGGCCGTGTAGTCGGTCACGAGCGGAGGCAACCCCAGGGGTCCGCAGTCGACGAGGTCTCCGTTGAGCATGTAGAGCGCGCGTGTGCCGTTGGGAACACCCGAGAACGCACTGGCGTTGTAACACGCGCTCGGCGTCGGGGCTGGAGTGGGAGCTGCGGTTCCGCCACGCAGACGCACGTACTCGGCATAATAGCGCTGGCCGAGCGCACGCTGTTCAGGACCCGTGAGATGGATGTGGTTGACGTCGAACCCGATGCCGGCGGCGTATCCGACCAGAGAACGATTGTTCTGCAGCAGCTCGTTTGCGGCGACGACCTCTTCGCTGGACGGGTTCGACGCAGCCCACTGCGGATTGCCGGACCCGGCGATGAAGATGGTGTCGTTCGTTCCGCCGGGAAACGTGTAGTACGCTGCCCCTCCAACCCCGCGTGCGTCGTCGATGAACTGCAACATGATAGCGGTGCGGTTCTCAAACGTGTCGCCATAGTTGGCCTCGCCCTGGTTCCACAGCACCGCCATGACAGTCACGGCGCCATTCGTAGGGTTGCTGATTGTGGCATTGAGGGTGTTGATGCATGCCTGCCGGCACGACCCGCCTCGGTCCCAGTTCGCCTTGGTGTAGCCAGGAGCCGAGGGGCAGAAGAAACTGCCCGTGAAGCCGGTGCCGCCGTACGCACACGCCACGGACTGGATGCGACACGGGCCTGTGTATGCGTTTGCGTAAAGCCGCATGAACGTTCCCATGTATGCAACGGGGCCGACGCCGGCGCCGATCCCACCCGCCTCCCATGACACCGCCGTGGAAGGCGCGTACTGGGGGAGGCTGGTCGCTGGCACGCCGAACCCACCCCACGGCTCGTACCCGGGGATCGGGGCGCCCGTGGTCGTGTCTGTGTCCCATATCCGCGTGTCCTGTGTGTAGTCGGCAGCGATCCCCGGCATCCCGTGCCCGTCAGCATTGCTCTGCCCGGCCTTCACAAACAGGTGGGTGCACGTGGCAGGGGCGGGCGTGGGCGACGCGGTGGGTGCAGCCGCAGCACACCACAGCCCAATGGCAACTAGCAGAAGACGGAGTGACATGCAACCAAGGTGGCGTGGGGCAAAGTGTGCACCGTGATGGATAGACAAGAACACATACGAGCGCCCGGGTGTGCGCACATGTCAGCGGCTGGAAACGTGGTTTTAGTGACACCCACACGGCCACCATGAAACGGGTACGTCTTGCATCCGGAGACGGCTGTACCACCCAGGGGACACGGGGACGCAGGGCGCGCAAAGAACGCGCGCAGAAAACGCTGATACGCCTATCTTCTCCACACACAACGACGGCAAAGGCAGGAAACCGCAGATGTATCACGGGCGCGCGAACCCATCAAATTTACCTTCGTTCGAAAACGTCCAAATCCGTAATGGCGGCGGTGGCCGTCGTCCGCCACGTGTGTCCAGACGGACACCGCGCAATCGGGACCGGCGCCCTCTACACTGATGGGGCATCGGTCTTCGTGTTGACCGCTTCACACGTGGTGTTTGGGTCCGTCGCTCCGGACAAAGTGGTTCCCCACCTTGCCGGCAACAACAGCATCAACCTCGGCCGGTGCTGCGTCGGGTGTGAGCCCGATCATCACTCGCTGCTATCCCACCACACGACTGTCTCCTACTTGGCGCACCTCCCGTACCTAGTACCGCTGACAAGTCGCATTCCACAGCAGTTGTTCATGACCCCGCTCCGGATTGCCGACGTGGCATTCGTTGGAAAGGGAGAGTCAAACAACGCGGACATCGCACTGTTGAAATTCCCCGCCGAGGAGAAGTTCGAGGGACATGCGGCGGCGGACGGGACATGGAACGTTCCTGTGCTGCAGAAAAACACGTATCAGGACCTGTGCATGGCGTTGGTGCGGGACTCGGTGATCGACAAAAAGAAGATCAAGATCCGCATGTACTCGCGAAGCGGTGTCCACACAGGTTCCATCGTGAGTGCGGAGAGCGGATCGACCGCTTTGATCGAGTTTGACCAACCCATCGGGCATGGCGACTCGGGGTCATCCATTTTGGCCGAGGTGCCGACTGAGAGGCGTCTCGCCTTGGGGCACGACATCTCCGACGCCGACGTACCGTGCGTTCTTTTCGGAGTCCTCGTGGAAGGTCATCTTGGAGCCAAGATCAAACACGCCGGAAAAGACATGTACGGAAAACACTCGCCGTTGAGCACAGTGAGTCAAGTTCACACGGGCGTGGGCAACACTTCCATTCTGCTTCATGGACCCGTGGCGGAAGCTATACAAAGTCTCCGTGACGCCACACATCTTCGCTGCGCGACCTGCCGACCTTCTCGTGCAGCGATGCAAAGAGTGTCCGAGTCCACCGCCACCTGATGGCGAAACGTGCCTGCAGATGGAAGACGCCGCGCCGACCCAAGTGTGATCCACACAACGCATGTGTATTGACGTCAGTCGTCACCAAGCAGAGGGCAACGCGCGTCTTCCTCCCCTGCCACGCGGACGGAGAACGGCGGTACACTCGGGTCATTTCGGATGCTGTGCGGTGTTAAACGCAGTGTCGCGGAATCGCCGCACCTTGCTTCCAGCTGTGCCACTGAGTTGCACTGCGCCCACTCCGGAGTCATCACTATCATCATGTTCGAGATGCCGCGTGAATTGACCCTGGAAATCCCGAACCGCTTGTACGTTTCCCAGAACAGGTCGTCGCTTTGCATCGCCAACAGAAAGAACTCCACGGCACTCTGTCGCGGAGCATGAGAATCACGCGTAGCCAGTTGCTGACATGATCAGGGCCGCTGGTGCGAACGGGGTCGCTGCTTCGTCTGTGCAACTTGCGGTCCTTCTGAACCGGTCAAACCTGTCACATAGAGCAATCTGGTCCAACGCCTCCTCGTCCTTCACCATGTCCGGAACAGGTTCGAAAGTCCTGCTCGGGGCAGAGCGCTGACGTAGAGGTGGCGGAGTGCGTTTCGTGTCCACTGGAGACCAAGCCTGAGAGCGAGCCACGCGAGCCATCCTCGCACGTGTGTCAACCGTGGAAACGGTCCCGTTTCAAAGCGCGCACCGGGTAATGGCAATAGATTGCAAACTGTCCGCGCTAGGTGGTTGCCGGTAGCCGTATCGTCGCGCCCTGGGGCGGGTGATACACTCGGGCGATGGGCTTGTGCGACACGGTCCGTGCTCTCGGTGCGCATCTGACAAACCACTTTCGCGTCGAACGTGCTGCCGACGATGCACTGCGTGTAATCGCCTCCCTGCTTCATTCCTGTGGCCCCGATCGTTGGACTCTCCTGCTTTCCTCGCCCGACGAGTCTGCTGCCCTCCTCCGCCGTTGGGAGGCGAGCCTACGCGCGCACCTGAACGCCTCCACCGTGCGCACCTACCTCCTGCGCGTCAAACACCTCCTGGACTGGGCCGAGTGCACCGTGGAGGCCCACGCTACGTGGGGCTACCGCCAAAGACCCTGCGCACCTGTGTCTCCAGCGATCCGACATGGACAAAATTGCGCGCGAAATGCCGGTGACCGCGTGTATCCTGTCGCGTCGCACACTGCAGGCGTGGGCAAAACGCATCCAAAAGGACAGCTTTAGTGCCAACGCACGACTCGTGGCTACCGCCGAGGCGATGCTGCGCGCGGCGCGATTGCACGAGGGTGAGCGTCGGATGCAGGTGGAGAGGCGCGCGTACACAGAGGGAGTAAACGAAAGACATTGATTATGATGCCACGTGCTGCCCATGGCCATGTCTTGCCAGTAGATCCGCAGCAGCCGCCGTAATGTCTTCAACCTCACCCGTCTTGGGCCAGACAAAGAACTCGTGCCCGGTAGTAGGATCCGTGTAGCGTGCGTACAGTTCGTCCGTGGCGAACATGAAAGAGTCCCTCAACCGCTGTATACGCGGGCCGATGCCCCGCGGATCGATCTTGCTCACCACGCGCCCAACGTCGCGCTCATACTCCATCCAGTCACGTGTCCGACCCTCGCGGTCAAACATGATGGCCGAACGATTGGCGCGCCGTGCCAGAACCCACACCACGCCCACGGCCACCAGTCGCGTCGTTTGACCAAGCCGTATCTCACTTGAGAGCACCCGATTCAGCAGCCCCAGCACGACTCGATCAAGCCGGACGGACTTGTCCGCCATGCTGTGACCGAAAATTCAAATATTCGAATTACGCGGGTGCACGTGAATCAAGGCACTGGGCCAAGCAAGAAGAATGGCGGAAGCTCAACCCGGCCGAGCCCATGTGTTGATGGTCAACATACAAGAATGCACACGCGAGCTTGCGGAAATTGAGGCACGCGAAATGAAGGACCCGACAGGGATTACCCGCAGCATTGGAAGGGACAAGCGCAGACGCAAGGTCCTGGAAAACCAAAGGGCACGCCACCAAGAGAACTACTGGCGGGAGCGCAACGGGTTCGCGTCACTTGAGCGCGAAGAAGCCCTTCGGGCTTTGCTGGATGAACACGCGTGATCTGCGTCTGCGCTGTGGATGCGACCCTGGTCAATGAGGTACCGCACTCTGATATTCATAAACGAAAACCGAAAGACTACGTAAATTCATTCTCACGGTTCACGCGAGAGGCGCGCGTATGCAGAGGAGGAGGCTGACAAACGGGCAATAAATGAGTAAAGGGAATAGGAACGAAACGAAACTCACCGGACTAAACAAATGCACCGCAAACACGGGCTTCTGCCACACGAGAACTGCGTACTCTGGATCCACCAGCGATCGCAGCCGACGGGAAAGCTCGTCGAGATCGCTTGCCGTCAGTCCAATGGCACGGCATGCGAGGTATTCTCGTGCCACCACGTCGGGCGCAGCGTATTCGTCCGCGTGGATAAAGAGAACATCGTCGTCTCCAAACAACGCAACCGTATTACACCCACGATCACGTTCCTCGGATGTGCGATATTCAAAGTACTGCGTGTTCACACTCTCTTGGGCAGGGTGGGAGTAATGGCATCCCTCCGATGCCACGCGGTGTTCCACGAGTGACCCAATGATACAGCCAAGGCCCGTGGCTTCCGTCCGGTAGATCCACGGCCTGTGGCGCGGCTCCGTCACCGGCAGGGACTGGAGCTCGTGCTCCGTGCGCTGCGCGGAGGGCTCGTGCGTCTCCTTGTGCACAGGCCGTCCGTACATATGGCAACGCGGCGCTTTGGAAATGTGCGCGCTGTGCGAAACATACAACCGATTACATTTTCGACTTTCAATCATACACGGATTCCGTATCGATCCCATCGTCGGGCACAAAGTGCAGCGGCACCAACTTCACCGGGTCGTCGATTAGGTTGGCGGCGTGGAGCCCGCGGCGCGCGGAAATGTCGATCTCCTCCTCGTACGAGTCGCCCGCTTGCGGGAAGAACAGCCACTTCTCGTCCAGCGCCTCCAGCTCCGCGTCGCTCATGGCGTCGTAGTTGATGGGTCCCGGTGCCACCCGTCCCGCTGCCACGGCTGCCGCGTGTGCCGCCAGGACGTCGCCCATGTGGCGCAGGATGTCGCGCACCGTGCGCTCCAACATCGCAAACCTTTGTGTTTCCGTCTGGTGCGCCACGTGCACCTCGTCCACGACCGACTCGTTCTCGCGACGCGCGTACGCCACCGTCGCAAAGCCGTACTTGTCGCGCTCGTCGCCGTACGTGCGCAGAAACTGCACCGGAAACTCGTCGCCCTGGCCCCAGTACACCGTGCCGCCGCCGTTGCTGTGTCGAACCACAAGCTCGGCCGTCTCCAACTCTATGTCCACCATACATCGCACGTTCACTGGCGCGCCGTTCAACGTCAGCGGCGCCGTGAATTCCTTGCGATATCGGTCTGCCCTCGCCTCCTCTGCCTCCTCCATCCTCGCCCGCTCCGCCATTCTTTCACGGGTGGGATATACCGAGTACCCGGGTGCACCCCATGATGATGCGATAGATACCGGGCTGACCACGTATCTAAATGTTGGACACAAATGATGATGTTGTCAAAATGCATTTTCATTTGAGATACATGGTCTGCCAGGGAAGGTAATTCTTTTCACACGGGTGCTCCCATTGGCGGGTACTACACACGGGGTACCCGGGTGTTCCCCATGGCTACGCGATAGATACCGGGCTGACCGTGTATCTAAATGTTGGTCACAAATGAGGATGTTGTCAAAATGCACTTTCATTTGGGATACGTGGTCTGCCACGGACAGTAATTCTTTTCACACGGGTGGTCCCACCATCGCACCCCACCGCCGTCGAACAGGTCGCGATGCGTACACGCGCGCACGTCGTGTGCATTCGCATGTAAGGTGGCGCATGGTGGACCGCTACCACTACGGCGAGGCCCGGCGGACGACTCACGACGCATCATCGCAATGGCACAAAGCCACCATTGCGTACGGATAACCCCGGGGCAGTTTGAAAAGTGGATCGCGATGGGCGCGTCGTGGGCAGACCGATGCGAGGTCGCCAAAGCCGAGCTGAAGACGACGGACGACGCGCCGCGCCAGGCGTTCGAATACATCCGCGCGGCGTGCACCAATGGTGCGCACGGCACGACAGGCCGTGACAGGGACGAGCTCGATGGCGCGAAGGAACGTCACGATGTGGGCGACGCCATCATCGCCTGGGCTAGCGTGCGACCCAAGACCCGCGGCGCGGTGCTCACGGACTGGGTAAAAGAACACTCTTCAACTCCATCAGCATTTAGTTCGAATTGAAAATACAAACACATGGTGCTTACTCTTTCTCTCCCGTGGCCACTTCACATCCCCAGACATACGTCAACACAGCATCCGGTGCGAACGTGCCATATACTGTCACTGTGGTCTCGCAGCCAGCGACCCTTCAAGAGACGCAATCTCAGTGTCCAGTGCCTCGCGCTTGCGTTTCAGGTCGACAATGCGCGCTTCGGTGGTCGCAGCGAGGGTGACATGGAACTCCAGCCCGTCCTTGATCACGAGCCGCGAGACACGCAGCACCTTGCGCTCCATCACCACACCAAGTACGTCTCGGAGAGAAGGCGTAGGCATCGAGAGCGGTGTATCATTTGGAACGACGACGCTGACCGAGGTCTTTCCCGACCATTTAGATACGTGGCCAGCCTGGCATCGTATCTCGGATTAACCCCGCCGGGTGGAGTACCCGTGCAATGGCGTCCTCATTTTTAAGGCGATACGATGCCAGGCTGGCCACGTATCTCGAAATGAAACACGTGTCACACACTCATTTTGTTGCGTTTCATTCAGATGCACGGCCAGCCCGGCATCAATTCCGCACTGGTATATGAGGCGTATCGCGTGCAACGTCTAATTGCGCGAAGCCGGATACTTTACACTCGTGCAAAGGGCTCATGGGCAACGCGCCGTCATCTTCGATTAGTCTGGGGCCCACGATAAGACGCAGGGCATCCGAGTTCCCGGAGAGAAAGGACTTGGTATTCCCTCCTCTCACCTTGCGTGGTCGTCCAACCGCTGCAGGAGAAGGCTGGCGTGTCGGACGCGGAGATCGTGGACCAGGAGTCGAGGGCGGTTCGAGACCGCCGTGTCGCTTTCACCAAGCGGGGGGCGATCGACACGAGGTGCAGTGCGTGTAAGCAAGGGGCTCTGCAGCTCCGGGAGGACGGCCGGATCGACTGGAGATCGTCCCTCGTGACCCAAGGGGAGGTCCGCGAGAACAAGTCATGTAAGTAATGGCGACGCGGCGGAGCGTTTGACGGACCACAGCTGTGCCCGCGCGATACATTCGATGGCTCTTCCGGAATGTGACGACATACCGGCGCGTGCCACTGGATGACATTGATCTGCTGTACCGCGCACTTGAACACACCCGCGACCCGGCTTTCCGCATGTTTGCATACGCCGCGGAGGGAAAGCCCGTCTTCAAGGAAGAATTCTTTTCGAAAGAAAGTCTGCAGGGCGAACTCGACCTTCGTCCAGAGGACAACGGAATTCTTTATTCACCGACAGCTTAAAACTGCTGTTACTTCGACGCGTTGTCGTTGTTGGTGCTGTCTTTTTTGTTGTTGATGTTGTTGTCGAAATAAGCGCCGCCTCTCTTCCTGCACCACCACAAGCCAAGGACTATCAGCAGAGCGTCGCACCACCCAGATGTGGAGGCGGGGAGACGCAGATCGATTTCAGTGTACTCGGCTTGCACGGATCGACACAGCGACAGGCGATTCGCTGCACATGTGAGTGTGCTGATGTTTTGCAACACACCGTCGTCTAGCTCTTCAAATCCTTCCACCGACCGCTTGTCCTTCGCCTCCTTGGCCGCTGCCGCCCGGGCCTTCTGTGATCCCCAGCTCGCTCGCAGCGCGACACCCCCATAGACCGAAATCAGGAGTCCAAACACTATCCAGAATACGTGCTTGCATGTGCCATCGAGATACACGGACGCCACCGTTGCAGCAGACGTGACGAGCAGAATCACCGTCTGTGATACTGCGACGCTGCGGTCGTACCACACGGATTCAATCTCTCGCATTGCCGCCAGCTTCCCGGATAGCTGCTCGTAGCTGCTGTATGTGTTTGTCACGCGCGTCGGCTCCGGCTGCTTCAGGTCTGCCAGAGGCACCGACCCGCCACCGCGTGCTGCCATCGCGGTCGCGGGACGTCAAAGCCAACAAGTCAAAGGTGCGGTGCCAATTAACCCCACCGGGTGGAGTACCCGTACAACCTCCGAAATGTGTGCAGGCTGGCCAAGTACTCATGGCATCTCCGCATTTGGGTGTGATCTCTCTTTATACGATCTCGTTCCATCCTCACACCATCGCCGCCGAAGACGAGGCGCTGAGTGCAGTAGCAGACTGTTGTTGCTCTTGCTGCCGGGGTCCAGGTTCTACTCACCATTGGTATGATCCTGAAATCCGCACCCAGAGGTTAGCGCCAATCATTCATTCGAAATCAGAATAAACGACACGCGGGTCGTTCCTCACTGGATGGAACAGTACGTAGCCCTTGTAAACACCGCGATGGTGGAAGGCTGCGCGCCTGTCGCGAGGCATCGAAGGGCGCGCGACAAATACGGCAGCATGGACGAGACTCGTCAACAAATCACAAGTGGCTGTCCCTTTGTCACCACGGCCACTGATGAACGCGACTGCCAGCCACCGCCCCTCGCCGCGATCGGCGTCCACCAGTCGGCAGCCATCCCCCGGCCTCACCTCCACCGTGGTTGTCATCGCCCCATTTCGCACGTTTACCAGCGTCCCGTGCCGAGTGTATCCGTTCACGTCCGTTGTCCGCAACAGGTGGTCCGGTGCCAACCGGAATCGTTGCAGTGTTACGACGTCCGAAAACGGCTTTCGGCCCCTCTCGACCGGAATCGCACTGCGTTCCGCCTCGGACAGGTTCCGCGCAATCTCATAGAGACACAGGCGCCTTCCTCCTTGTGCCCTCAGCTCAAGCATGCCAACAAGGCACAAAAAGCCCACACGCGACGTCATTCCGAATTCCGCGTCCTGTTGCCAACCGTTTTCATCGTCATCCTCGTAGACCTTTGAGAACTCGATGTCGGCATCCGTGTCGTCGTCCACTTCGAGCTGCAGACCGGCGACGTAGGCCCCACGCGCGCGTCGCGTCCGTGAATCAACGTCGACGAACTTTGGGAACGGCGCGTCGCTCATGACACACACGACGCGGTCGCTCTTGCATTCCAAGAGGCGACACAGGCGCGCAGACTTGATGACGAAGAACGACGAAAACTGCGCGTCCGTGCGCGGCACTGACCCTTGCGACCCCATCGCTGACCCTTCTCAGACAACCTGCACCCGGATACAATTAAATACTCGACTACGCGTCTTACAGACGACAATCCTTCAGAAAGCAACATATTCTGATGTTGATTCGATTGGATGCGTGACTCCTCTCACATCTTACTTACATCTCGATCGACCTACAATGGCGGAAGAGGGTGGCCACCGAAATTTTCTCGGGTCCTGTGTGTGGAATCTTCACGGTTAAGACTCTCACGGATACGAGGACATGTCGGTTATCACGGGTGGTGTATCCAGTACCACCCATACGATGGCGTTTTAAAGCGATACGATGCCAGGCTGGCCACGTATCTCAGAATGAAAAACATTTTGACAACATCGTCATTTGTGTCCAACATTTAGATACGTGGCCAGCCTGGCATTGTATCTCGAACTAGCCCCAAGGCACAAAGTACCCGTACGATGGAGTCCGCACAAACCCGTGGATAATAATACACCAGGAAAGTTACGCCATGTGGTGCCATAGATGAACCGCGTGGCTCCCGACAGCTACGGTGACGCGCAGCGTGTGCCCGTCAAGGATGTTCGTTCCACAGGCCCAAAGGCGGAGTTCGTTCAGGTGCTGGATGACATCAAGAGGCTCGTGGCTGAGCCGGATGAGGGAAAACAGCTGCAGACGTTGTGTAGCCGACTCGTCGCCCTGTACGATGCGAAGGGGGAGGCTGGCGAAGCCGGTGTTGGCGTGACCAGCACGCGTGGCCCATTGGTCGAGTTCTTGTGCTGCTCGCCTGAGTGCATGAAGATCACGTATGGCGCGATCCTATTGACAGTCATCGGCCTTCTGAGTTTGGCGCTCCAGACTGCGAGGAATGCAATGTGATTCTTTTTACTCCGATACGAGTGTACTAAAGGAATCCAGCAACGAAGTACGTTAGCTGAAACTGTATGGCATCGAGGAGTTGTGTTGTTGGTCGTACGGCGAGGGGCGACTGTACCAGTCCGTTCGCAGTCGACGCTCCTCGCGCAATAGGTCATCGAGTTCGTCTCTGAGAGGCAGCGCCCAGTCTGGCAAAGGTCCAGAGCCGACGAGTTCGAGCTGTCGGCGAAGGCCGTCGATCCCCCGCTGGATGTGCCCAAGCTGAAGCTTGTAGTCTCTGAATGCCGCGCTCCGTGCAGCCTGTTCGTCCGCGCGCACCGATAGCACGCGAAGGACGTGGGCGACGTCGTCCCCGTACACCAGCCCGCCGACGCGCAACGCAACCCCCGAGGCGCTGGCAACCGCATCCAACGGGCAGTGGACGAATTGGAGGCGATACAGACACGTGGACGACGGCGCCAGCGGCCTGTCCTCATGCGCAGAGTCGATAGTGATTCGCACGGACGGCGGGCAAACGTGTCCGTACGCGACCACGAACGCGCCGACGACAAGCACGATCGACTCGGCGTCCGTGCGCAGGCCGTCGGCAAACACACAGACTTGTCCCATATCAGCAGGCCACGACTCATCATGCTCCAGCAGCGACGCGTCGAATGCCTCGCGCGAGACACGCACCACAGCCAACACACGGCCAGCCGTGCGATTCCCCATGACTCCGCCGATCTAGGAGCTGTATCCGGGTGTATTCCATACATACCTCTGAGTAGTGTTCCTACCTTACCCGGGTGCATCTGTGTTGACACGATACGATGCCAGGCTGGCCACGTATCTCAGAATGAAATGCATTTTGACAACATCGTCATTTGTGTTCAACATTTAGATACGTGGCCAGCCTGGCATCGTATCTCGGATTAACCCCGCAGCACAGAGTACCCGTACAATGGCGTCCAGCTTTTAAACGTGGTTGCCTCCGATGGCGGGGGAGCCCGGCTTTGCGATCGACGCGGAGATCAAAGACTGGTCCCGTGCACTGGACGCGGTCTACTCTTATGTGACGGCGGCTCTTGCTGTTACTGTTGCGGCTCTTGCGGTGGCGTCATCGACAGAGGGCGCTCCGTACATCGCCGCAGCTGGTGCGGCCGCATCGCTCCTCCGTTGCCGCAAGGTCTGGATCGAACGGCGACTGGGCCAGAACAGCGTGCGTAAGAGCTGATTGGCATTTCTGGACCCGAGGGCTATTCCGGAGGACTCTCTGTTGATCCAAGCGACCGGGTGCTTTGGTGTACTCGTGGTAATTACGGAGCTCCCGGTCGGCATAGTTATGTACTCGAAGGCGAAGGCCCTTCCAGTTTAATGAAGTCAATCTGCGCCGTCTGCGCCGATAGATGCAAAGAGGTCGACACGGTCAGTCGCCTTTTTCGGAGCCATCGTCGGCTGGAACACAACGTAGCCGGGGTGGACGCCACGCACGCGCAACTCTCTCGGGTCGACCCCCATGTGGGTGGCGCGAAACACAAACAGCGGAACACGCGCAAACTTGATCAGAGGGGTGCACATCGTAGATTCAGTCGTCCTCTCCGCCGGTGGTTCGGGTGCCACGAACGCAACCGGACACCACCCGCGCTTGTCCAGTGCCTCGACCAGACGACAGTCGCTGGCGCGGCGCCGTTCGAGCGTGGTTTCCATCATCCCATCTCGGATCCAAGCGACATGGCCGTAGCGCACGGCTCCGTCTGCGTGCGTGATGCGCACTTGGGTGTCGGGCGCCATCCTCGCAGCCAGGTCGGCGGCGCGGTCGAGGCGCACAAACGACGACGAGGGGCTTGGCTCCGCGTCAACCGATGGGTATGCGTGGCATATCTCGAACAAGCAGACGTCGCACGTCTTCCCGTCCGTGGACAGGCCACCGACCAGCCGCAACACGCCGCACTCTGGAGCCCAACCCACCTCAACGTTGTCCGAATCCACCAGCGATAGTTCGCGCGTCGGGACGAACGCGGCGTCTCGGTCATTGTCCACCTCAGCTTGGAGGCCAGCAATACAGACGCCGCGTCGACCACCACACGACACAATCTCCGCCACGGTGGCGTCGAACGGTACATCGTTTTGTGGGTTGAGCCATTGCAGCATGCCGTCGCGCAGTCCTTCCAGATCGAGGTGGTCAGAGGTCACAAGTCGCGCCGGCACGCACACAACGACGTCGCCAATGCACTGCAGCTTGCGGCACAGCTGTCTCGATCGGAGCAAGAAGTACGACGAAAACCAAGCGTTGCTGCGTGGCACGGATCCTTGTGACCCCATTGTCGCCCGGTTTGTCCCCAGTGGAAGTCTGGTGCCACATAAGAGAGTCGAGGTGTCCGGCGATCTTGTTGGATACCAGGCTGGCCACGTGTCTCGGAATAGAAAGTATTTTGTGTTTCTTATCATTGTCGTCTCTTATGCGGATACATGGCCAACCAGGGATCTGTCCCAAACAGACGGTGTGAGGTACTCTTTATACGACCTTGTTTTCCTCTCACACCATCGCCGCCGAAGACGAGGCGCTGAGTGCAGTAGCAGACTCACCACGCGCAAGTTGTGTGTTGTGGGGATTGCGTCCAACATTGCGACGAGGCCTCGCACACCGCCAATGGCTCCGCGCCAACCTCCTACTAGGCGTACCGATTTGCACCTTTTATCCGCACAGTCCAGAGTTCAAATGGCCTCCGAAGTTGTCCTCGGCGCGCTGACCCTTCTGCCGGACTGTTTGGCGATGTACCTCCGGGTACCGAAGGAATGCGATGCCGCGCGCGTGCTCCTCTGGACGAGCTGGACGTGGATGCTCGTCAACAACCGCTACTTCCGTATCAACCGCGTCGCGGAGAGCGACCAAGCGACGTTCGTCCGACAGAAGCGTTCGCCCGTCAAGCGCGTCCTGTTTACGTTCGGGCTCGTGTTCGTGGCGCTCGGCTTGTCTTTCGCCGACTTTTCGCTCGTGACCGTGCTGCACCACGATATCGACGCCCTCGCGCTGCCGCCTAATGTGACGATGGCAGCGCGATGGAAGGCCGCCCCTGCGGTTTGGCACGCACGAATCGCCACCACCCACAGCTTCCACTGGACCGTCCCACTCACGCTGATCGTCAACCATGTTTTCTGGGACCTCATGGAGCGCCACATGCTAAAGATGCGGCGCAAGGACGAAAACTCGATTTCGCGCTTCATTGCCAACTCGGACCATAGGTCCACAAAGCGCGCACTGGAAATCTACACGTTTGGCGCCTGTGTGCTGCTCACGTACTTCGAGGGTCTTGTCTGTGGACTAGTGTTTGGACTCGGGTGTGTCCTGCTGGTCGTGGTGAAAACCGAGTCCCTCCGCTCTGACGAAGACGAAATGCAAACCGCGTGGCACTGCTCCGGCTTCATCCTCGTGCTTCTGGTCGCCGTCTACGTCCTCACCAAGGGTCACGAGCTCCTGTGGGTCGTCAAATTCTCCAGCGTCTTCCCGTACTTTTTCATGTTTATCACATCCATATCTGCACACGGCATGCTCAAGATGCGCTCCGAGATCAAGATGTTCAAGCATCTCTTTGACGCCATGGCGGTCCTTTTTGTGCGGATGTGATCCACCATTAAACGATGCACTGGCCAAGTGCGGCGGATTACTGCTGCCAACACCGCGCGATGAGCGCCCTCTTTACGAACTCAGTTTGGTTTCCTCCTATCCTCACACCATCGCCGCTGAAGACGAGGCGCTGAGTGCAGTGGCGGACTGCTGTTGCTCTTGCTGCTGCTGTTGTTGTTGGTGTTGCTCCCAACGCATCATCTCGGATGCACCTTCTCCTTCACCCTGTTGCGATGAGGGAGATTCATAAAAGACGCAGGGTCGTGCCTGATTCTGTTTTTGTTGCGGTTGTTGCGGATCACGATTCGGTTGTTGTTGTTGTTGCTCAAGTTGCGCTTGCTGCTGAAAGAGACGGAGACGCCGACGCCGACGAACTAATGCGACGCACGAAAACGCAACCACGGCGCCGAGAATCAGACCGCCCACGCCAATGATCGCGCCTGAGAAGGGGGGGGGGGGGGGGGGGGGAGAACCAAGGCG